>JACCDS011387547.1_pt1 | contig 131222 bp, 116 predicted proteins | sample 7446441 | NCBI WGS metagenome assembly JACCDS01 (sample SAMN15323445, study PRJNA562643) | freshwater metagenome | isolation source: river surface water | place: USA:Blue River Watershed | collected 2017-08-17
AAAATTGAAACAACTAAAAAACCTATAATAAGGAAATGGCACATCCTAAACGAAAAATATCGAAAACCCGTCGCGACAAACGTCGTACACATGACAAAATTGAAGTGCGTCCAATGATTGCTGATCCCGTAACAGGTGATGTTTCATTGTACCACCGTGTTAACTTAGAAACTGGAATGTACCGCGGCCAGAAGGTAATGAAGGGTCGCAACGATAGTTAACAATGAGAATTGGTATTGACGCCATGGGTGGGGACTATGCCCCATTAGAGGCCGTCAAGGGTGCCTCTCTCGCAGCTTCCTCATTGGCAGGTGTTGAGTTGGTTTTGTTTGGTTCAAAATCAGCCATAGAAGAAGTGTGCGTTTCAGAAGGTATCGATATTTCACAATTCGAGATTGTAGATACGCCCGAAGTAATCGAAATGGCTGAACACCCCGTGAAAGCGTTGGTGTCCAAGCCCAATTCAAGCATTGCTCAAGGGTTTTTGCAATTGGCACACCACAAAATTGACGCTTTTTTGAGTGCTGGAAACACCGGAGCCATGTTGGTGGGGTCTATCCAGTATTTGAAATTGGTCGACGGATGTGATCGGCCCTGTTTAACTGCTGCAATACCCCGCGTTGATAACCGACCTGGGTTGTTGTTGGATGTTGGTGCAAACGCCGATTGTAAACCAGAACACTTGGAGAAGTTTGCCTTATTGGGGAACCTCCTATATTCCATGATGTACAAAGTGGAATCGCCCAAAATCGGACTTTTGAACATCGGAGAGGAAAGTGAAAAGGGCAACCTACTCACCAAAGCCACACATCAGTTGTTATCCCAAACACAAGGCATTCAATTTGTGGGCAACGTGGAAGGTCGCGATATCTTTGGCGATCAAGCGGACGTTGTGGTGTGTGATGGATTTAGCGGCAACGTGATTATCAAACTGTGTGAGGGAATTTACTACCGTTTGGTAAAGCGTGGTGTACAAGACGATTACTTGGATCAATTCAACTTCAAACATTATGGAGGTTCTATGGTGCTGGGTGTTAACGCGCCGGTAATTGTTGGACATGGAATCACTAAAGCCGAAACATTTGTAAAAATGATTGAATTGGCGCAAGAAACTGTTCAATCTGAGTTGACGAATAAAATTCAAAAGGCAATGAGTCGCTTCATTGCATCCCAAGCAGAAACTGCCAACCAATCATGAAAATAACCGCTGCCATTACCGCTGTTGGAGGTTATGTGCCTCCCAAAATTTTGTCCAATGCTGATTTGGAAAAAATGGTGGATACCAACGATGAGTGGATTCGTACTCGTACTGGTATCGTTGAAAGACATATTTTGGATGAGCCCGGCAAGGCAACCTCAGACTTGGCCGTGGGCGCGATTTTGCCCATGTTGAAAAAGAAAGGGGTGGATCCTGCGGAAATCGAGTTGATTATTTGCGGAACGGTTACGGGAGATTATGTTTTCCCAGCAACGGCCAACATAATTGCCGATAAAATTGGTGCTGTAAATGCCTGGGGTTACGATGTAGGAGCCGCTTGCAGTGGTTTTTTGTTTGCCTTGGTCACCGGATCTCGTTTCATCGAGTCGGGTGCGCACAAAAAAGTTTTGGTAGTCGGAGCCGACAAGATGAGTGCGATTGTTGATTACACGGATCGTAATACTTGTGTCTTGTTTGGTGACGGCGCGGGCTGCGTTTTGTTGGAGCCCAGTACCGATGGCATGGGAATTCAAGATTCCATTACCCGTGTTGATGGCAGTGGCCGCGAATTTTTAATTCAAAAAGCCGGTGGTTCTATGTTGCCACCGAGCCATGAAACAGTAGACCAGCGCTTGCATTATGCATATCAAGAGGGTAAAACTGTGTTCAAGTTTGCCGTTACCCGTATGGCGGATGTGAGTTATGAAATCATGGAACGCAACCAGCTGCAAGCCGATGACATCGCATGGTTGGTGCCGCACCAAGCCAATTTGCGAATCATTGATGCAACAGCAGATCGCATGGGATTGGATAAGAACAAAGTGATGATCAACATACAGAAGTACGGTAACACCACTTCTGGAACATTGCCCTTGTGTTTGTGGGAATGGGAAAGTCAATTGAAAAAAGGCGATAACCTCATTCTGAGCAGTTTTGGTGGTGGCTTTACATGGGGCAGTATTTACCTCAAGTGGGCTTACGATACCGAAGCCTAATTACCCTTCAATCTTTTGTAATATCGCGCGATAAATATAATCGCCGCCCATTGCTGCACCCCCGCAGAAACCTTCTTCTATGGTTTGGTATTGGGGATGATTCAACAAGAACTTTTCAATGTTATCTTCATTCTCTGCCTGAAAAACTGAGCAGGTCAGGTAAACCAAATAGCCGCCAGTTTTTACTGCATTGGCCAAGTTTTTCAGTATGCGCTGTTGTTTGTTTGCATAGATACCAATTTCAGGTGCGGTGAAGAAATGCAAGTTTTCTGGGTTTCTGCGCCAGGTGCCACTGCCCGAGCACGGTACGTCCGCCACAACGATATCGTATGATTGGTTGGGTACTTCAGATTCAAGGTTGCAAACCCTGGTTTTTGGGGCTTTCAATTGGAGCGATTGAAAACGGGTTTGTAAATTTTCAAGGATGTTGCTTCTGATATCTGCGCATTCTACTTGCGCTTGTGCATGGTTTTGCAACAGTGTAATGCTTTTCCCTCCTGCGCCAGCACAACAGTCCCAAATCCGATGATCTGGCGTGCACAGGGCCTTCAAAGGGGTATTTTGCCAATCCATGGCTTGCTGTGAACCAATGTCTTGAATATAGGCGATGCCTTGCTGGGTGATGGTTTCCAGGTTGGCTTGGGCGGATATTGCAATTGTGCCATTGTGTTTGGATAAAATTGCAATTTGTTGTTGTTCAAGTTTCTTGAGCACCTGTTGTTCTTTTCCTGTGATGGCCCGAAGCCATACCCATGGTTCTGTTTGAAACCAAAGGGTAAGCGCATCCACAGGTATTCCCTTGCTCAACAATGTAGCAAATGAACCGTAAGGGGCTGTTGGGGGATGTGGGCTGTTGGGATGATTGGGTGCGGGAAAGTGGGTTTGAAGGTAGTGGAGGATTTCGGTGGTGTTGTGTCGCGAAACGCCTACGGCGTTTCGCCAGAAGTAATAGCAGCAAGCGCGGTAGCGCTTGCGATCCTTGCTGCCCCAGTTCTTGTGCTCCCTGAATTGCTCCTTTAAAAACAAATGAAACGGCGTGCTGCCATCATATCCAACAATCAAATTTGCTGCGTTCTTGTAGAACAAATAAGGTATGCGATCCCCAATATCCGCCATCCAATTAATCCAATGTGAAAATATGCGGCGTGTCCTCGTAAATCATGACAAATCGAATCCCATCGTTGTAAGGTGCAGTGCCTCCCGACTTAAAATGAATGGAATTAATCAGTCCTTCATAAGTTGCATCGGGCAAGGCGGGTAAAAAACCCGGTCCAAATGCCATACAACTATACCCCAGAAATTTGCCTTGGTCGTATCCAATAAACCCAAATCGACTTGGTTCAAAGCCGTATGTTGCAAAGAACTTCCGGGAAAAAGCCAGGGTTTGTTCATCGTGAAAATCGGTGAAATTCACCGTAGGATAAATACACAACGGATCGTTCAAACCAGTATAATATCGCTTGTCTTCAAACCATCCCAAATCGGCAATCAACCAACACTGTTGTCGTTTTTCCAATAATTTTTCCAATGCAACCCTCACGGTGGCGTCAGGTATACAAGCAGCCAGTACAATGCTATCGCGCTTGGGCAGGGCCGGCGTTAAAACGCCATTTTTTAACACATGCACAGTCACCAATTTCGTTGTGGTTTTTTGCATCATGGCCTTGTACATGGTTCCCTTGATCTTGCTGTTTTTGTCCGCGTCAATCACAATGCAAATCCTGTGCTTGGGAAACATTTGGGCAACATTCTTCGCCACACTCTTGTATCTCAGGGTGTCGTTGATGAAAAAGTTCATGTTGGGGAATGGTCCCTTTCCTTTGCTCATGCTCGGTTTTACATAACCCATGGGCGATATCCAAGCACTGGGGGTTGTTTTCCAAACCAAACCGGTGTGTTGTGACAGTGCTTTGAAATTGTCCTCGTAAACCGGACCAATCATGATTTGCTGATCCTTGAAGTTGTCGCTTTTGACCAAATTGGCGAGGGCCAATTGGTTCAATGGCAAACTATCGTTGGGTTCGGTGTCCCAAACACTTACGTTCGCTTGGAAACCTTCCGCTTCAAGTTCGGAAAATCCCAATTTTAAACCCAAATAGTAATCCATCATCGCATCGGTCAATGGATTGGCTTTTGTGCTTTGTGCGTGAAATGGAAGGGCAATGCCAATTCTCAGGGGACCTGCAGAAACATCCGTTTTTGGTGCAACCAATTCCTGGGCATTCAGCGTGCCCATTGCCAAACACATCACACCCATCCACAAGCCTTTTAAAGGACTTTGCAATGCGATATTCTGTGTTTGTGTATTCATGATTTTATTCCCATTCAATGGTAGCCGGTGGTTTTGAACTGATGTCGTATACCACCCGGTTGATTCCTCTTACTCTATTAATGATGCTATTGCTAATATCTGCCAAAATCTCATAGGGAAGGTGCACCCAATCCGCTGTCATGCCGTCTGTGCTCGTGACCGCACGCAATGCAACGACTTGCTCATAGGTTCTTTCATCGCCCATTACACCCACACTTTGGATGGGTAATAATATGGCTCCTGCCTGCCAAATTTTTTCGTACCACCCGTGCTCGCGCAGTTTTTCCATGTACACCCAATCGGCTTCTTGCAACAACTTCACCTTTGCCTCAGTGATATCGCCCAAGATACGAATTCCCAATCCTGGGCCTGGGAAAGGATGTCGGTTCAAAATATTGTGCGGCAATCCCATGGTATCACCAACCCTGCGAACCTCGTCTTTGAATAAGCTGCGCAGCGGCTCAATGATTTTCAAACTCATTTTTTCAGGCAATCCACCCACATTGTGATGACTTTTGATGGTCGCACTCGGGCCCTTTACACTCACACTTTCGATAACATCAGGGTAAATGGTTCCTTGGGCCAACCACTTGGCATCTTTGATCTTGCTGCTTTCTTCTTGGAACACCTCCACAAAGACACGACCGATGGCCTTTCGCTTTGCTTCCGGATCGGTTAAACCCCCCAGCGCATCGTAAAACTGTTGTGAGGCATCCACGCCAATCACATTGAGTTCCAATTGCTCATAGGCTTCTTGTACCAGGGCAAATTCGTTTTTGCGCAGTAAACCGTTATCGATGAAGATGCAATGCAATTGCTTGCCGATGGCTTTGTGTAATAACAGGGCTGCGACTGAGCTATCCACACCGCCAGACAATCCCAAAATTACTTGGTCTGTGCCCACTGTGCTGCGAATCTGCGCAACCGTTTCATCGATGAAGTGACCGGGCGTCCAATCGCCGGCACAACCACAAATACCATAGGCAAAGTTCTTCAACAATGCCAATCCCTCGGTGCTGTGATATACTTCGGGGTGAAATTGAATGCCGAAGACTGGATTGTGGCTTTCCAATTCAAATGCAGCCACGGGAATGCTTTCGGTTTTGGCAATGATCGTTGCCGTAGGGGGCAAGGCCGTGATGGTATCGCCGTGACTCATCCAAACTTGTGATTCATCGCTCAAGCCTTTCAACAAAGCACTGTTGTTCTCGCTCCGAATCATCATTGCCCGACCGTATTCCCTATGATCACTGCGAGAAACCACGCCGCCGTGCACTTTGGCGAGCATTTGAGCGCCATAACAAACACCGAGGAGTGGACCGTGCGACATCAACTTGGTTAAATCAACCATTGGCGCATCAGTTTCATTCACAGAACAAGGACTTCCCGATAGGATGATGCCTTTGATATCGCTGGTTAATTCAGGAATGTGATTGTAGGGGTGAATTTCGCAATACACGAAGAGTTCGCGCAACCGACGTGCAATCAATTGGGTGTACTGAGAACCAAAGTCGAGGATGAGAATTTTTTCGGTCATGAATCTACCGCAAAGTTACTGATTTCTCGCCGATTTCCCCCAATTTTTGGGACGGTTTCAATGTCCATGACCAAATCAGATTTGGCCAATTACACAGCCGAATCGGCAGGCAATTTCAACAATTGTTTTACCATCCAAAGGGCTGCATTGCTGCTGCGCTGGATGATCTGCTCTCGATTGCCAAACAACCTAAACGACTTGCACATTTGTTCGTTGGCTGTACATACAGCGATATAGACGAAACCCACAGGTTTTTCTTTGGATCCACCGCCGGGTCCGGCAATCCCCGTTGTTGCGATGGCAAGGTCTACGCCAAATTTTTCTCTAACCCCATTGGCCATGGCAAGGGCACAATTTTCGCTCACGGCTCCGTACGTTTCGATGATAGCACGATCAACGCCCAATTCTTGCGATTTTACTTCATTGGCATAGGCAACCAAGGATCCGGGGTATACGGCGGAAATTCCGGGAGCTTGCATCAATCGGTGCGCAACCCAACCGCCTGTACAACTTTCAGCGGTAGTAAACGATATGTTGTTGTTGATGAGGTATTTGGATAGGTACAATGCTGGGTCGATATCGCCCAAACAAAACACATCCTCTACAATTGCTTGTTGCAGTAAAACAAAATATCGGTCAATATCGTCCGATTCTGGAATATCACTGTTTTGGGTTGTTTGAGATAGCCGCAATTTCACCATGTTAAAACTGGGTAAATAGGCAAGCGAAAGGTGGGGTGGAAGTGAGGCTTCAAATGGCTCTAGTCGCCTTGATAACAAACTCTCTGCTTTTTGCAAGGTCACCAAAGTGCGATGTTGGATGGTGGGAAGTGGAAATTTGGCTTTTAACTTTGGAATAACGCGCTCCTCGGTGAGGTGGTATACTTCTCCGGGAACGCCGGGCAGAGAAACCAGCACCTTCCCATTGCGGTCAAACCACATGCCGGGTGCAGTACCAACGGCGTTGTGAAGGGTTTCACACAATGCGGGCACATCGGCTTGCACTTGGTTTGTTTCCAACATCAAACGGCCCCGCGCCTCGAAAATTTGCGCCAAATGGGCGAGCACATTTTCATCCCTGCGGTAGCCGCATTGGTAATAAGTACACAATGTTTTCTTGGTTATGTCGTCTTTGGTTGGACCCAATCCCCCAGTCATAATAACCAGATCAACCCGAGAAAAAGCCTCCGCCAAAGCATCGAGAATCGCTTGAGCGTGATCACTAATGGCCGTTTTTCGTTTGATTGAAATGCCAATGCCACCCAATTGTTGCCCGAAATAGGCACTGTTGGTATCAATGGTTTGACCAATCAATAATTCATCGCCAATGGTGATAATTTCCGCTTCCATGAAACAAAAATACGGCGGTGATGGGGAACTTGCCCACCACAATCGTGTAACTTTGTAATATGTCGTTGCCCATCATCATTTACACAGACGGTGCTGCACTTGGAAATCCTGGTCCAGGTGGATACGGTGCTGTCATGATGCACGCAGAACACCGCAAGGAATTGTCGGGGGGCTTTCGCAGAACCACCAACAACCGCATGGAATTGCTGGCCGTCATTATGGCGTTGAAGCACATTAAAACCCCAGGCTTGCCCATTCAAGTCTATACAGATAGCAAATATGTTTGCGATGCAATTGAAAAGAAATGGTTGTTCGGGTGGAAAGCGAAAGGGTGGAAGAAGGTGAAAAATGTGGATCTATGGCAGACGTTTCTTGGACAGTATGAAATCCACAAGCCCAAATTTTATTGGGTCAAAGGACATGCTGGTATCAAGGAAAATGAGCGATGCGATGTACTCGCTACCACTGCGGCTCAGTCAAAGCCCACCGATATCGATGTGAATTATGAGCGGTATGAGCAAGAAGCACAATCCTCAGAGGGATTGGATCTCCAATAAATGTTGGGCATTGAGCTTCGCCGCTTCACTGGGGTTTTTTCCCGAAAGCATTTCAGCCAACGCTTGAACGCGGCCCCCATTGTCCAAACTTCGAATTTGCGTTTCGCTGATGTCAGCGTCGTTGTTTTTGTATACAAACAACTGGTTATTTCCTGATGCCGCGACTTGTGGTAGGTGGGTGATGGCCAATATTTGCTGACGCGCTCCTTGCTTTCGCATCAAGTAACCCAATCGACTTGCAACTTCACCACTCACGCCCGTATCCGCTTCATCGTAAATCAGCGTTGCCAAGTTTTTCAGTTCAGCAATGATGGTGCGCAAACAGAAATTCAAACGGGATATTTCACCGCCTGATGCCACCTTTTCGATGGGCATGGGCGATTGGCCTTTATTGGCACTGAACATCAACGTAATCTTGCTGTTCCCATTCTCTTGATATTGTGGTTCTTGTTGCAATTGGATTTCCAACTGGGCATAGGGCATCTCCAGTTGTTGCAAATGTCCAATCACTTGCTTTGAAAGTTCATCTTTGCACTGCAAACGCTTTTGATGTAGTTGATTGGCGTGCTTTTCTAGTGCTGCATTGGCCGTGATTAAGGCTTTGTTTAAAGCGTCTATTTCCTCTTCCAAATGGTGCTCACCCGCGGTGGTAGCCTCTAGTTCCACTTTTTTGGATAGGAGTTCTCTCGCCTCGGTATAGCCATGTTTTCGCAATAACAATTGCAACGCAGTGAAACGTTCGTTGAGTTCCTCGAGTCGTTTTGGATTGCCTTCATTGTTGTGGATCGCACTCTCAATATCCCGTGATAGTTCTTTCGCTTCTATGCCAAGTTGATTGATGCGTTCGAAAAAGTCGCTCAAATCTTGACTCAGACCGGAGAAACCTTTTAATTCCGCCTTGATTTTATTGGCCAAATCCAATAGACTGCCATCGCCACCATCCAGCATGGATGCAGATTTGGATAAAGCATAAGACAGTTGTTCGGATTGGCTTAACAAATTGATTTCTTGCTCCAAATTCAACTCTTCGCCCTCAATGGGGTTGAATTGTTGTAACTCATTCAAAAGGTATTGGTGATAGTCAGAATCTCTTTGAATTTGGGTCAACTGCTCTTCCTTTTCTTTGAGTGATTGTTTGAGGCGATGAACAGTATTCAATGACTGTCTGTATTCTTTCAGCAATTCGTCGGTTCCTGCAAACGCATCCAATAACTTCATCTGTTCTTCGGCCTGGGTAACCAATAGTCCCGTATGCTGTGAATGAATTTCCAATAAATGACTGCCCAGCCACTTGAGTTCTGAAACACTCACGGGTGTATCGTTGATGAAGGAGCGCGATTTGCCGTTGGTATGCCATTCTCTTCGTACGGTACAATGGTCGGCATAATCCAAATCTCGCGCTTCAAAAGCCGAAGCCAATCCCAAGGCTTTTACGTTGAATTCTGCCTCGATGACACATTTTTGGCTGGGATCCAAAATGGCTGAACTATCGCCCCGATCGCCCATCACCAAACCAATTGCCCCGAGCAAAATACTTTTTCCCGCACCAGTTTCTCCCGTGATGCTCGTGAACCCCGATTGAAAATCGATGTCCAACGCTTTGATGAGCGCATAATTTTGGATTCTCAGGTGGGCAAGCATCGTGATGGAATTAGCGGGTAATAATCGTGTTTAATGTCCAAAGATTGTCTTGGATATCTTTTTTACGCTCGATGGCCTCTTGAAAAGAGGTGAACTTGATTTGGTTGTCGACAACGCCCACGGCTTGGTTCTTTTGGCCTTCAATCAATGCTTTCACAGCATGCGCACCCAAGCGCGAGGCCAAGATTCGGTCGTTGGCGGTAGGACGGCCACCGCGTTGAATATGGCCTAATACGGTCACCTTACAGTCGGTATCGGGGTAAATGGATTGGAAACGTTTGGCGATATCGTAGGCATGGCCTTCTTCTTCTCCTTCTGCAACGACAAAAATGCTAAACTCTTTTTTGCGTGCTTTGGATTCGTATAATTTGACAATATCTGCGAATTCATTGCCGCGCTCCGGAATAAATATTCCTTCAGCACCTCCGGCGATACCTGCATGCAGTGCGATGTGTCCGGAATGTCTGCCCATCACTTCGATAAAAAATACCCGGTTGTGAGCATCTGCGGTATCGCGAATTTTATCGATGGCCTCCATCGCTGTATTGATGGCAGTGTCGTAGCCTATGGTGGCGTCGGTCCCCCACAGATCGTTGTCGATTGTACCCGGACATCCGATACTGGGCAGGCCAAATTCCTTTTCAAAAATCATCGCCCCCGTGTAAGTGCCATTACCGCCAATACAAACCAATCCCTCAATGCCCTTGGCTTTCAGGTTTTCATGGGCTTTTGACCGACCTTCAGCAGTCATGAATTCCTTGCTACGGGCAGTTTTTAGGATGGTGCCACCCGTTTGAATGATGTTGGCCACACTGCTTGGTGTCATCGGGAAGATCTCATTTTCAATCAATCCTTGATAACCCCTGTGAATGCCAAAAACTTCCAAATTATAATGTGCGCAGGCACGAATGACGGCGCGTATGCATGCGTTCATGCCTGGTGCGTCACCGCCTGATGTTAGTACTGCAATTTTTTTCACGGAGTACAAAATACGACATTATTTCGTTGCGATTATTAACAAAAAACCCCGCGAAAGCGGGGTTTTTGCAATTGTATTTTTGTTAGTTGGAATTAATCGTCGATTTTCTTGTAACCAAATTCAACATAATCATTATGGTTGCCAATAGCGGGCAAATCCTGGATTTTGGTTACCTTAAGGATGTACAAGTTGAAAGGCAAATCTTGTCCTGTTTTTACCAAGTAAACATCACCCACAGCCAAAGTAGCGGTTTGGGGTAATGCATTGGCGCCGTTGGCCTTCCATAGGTTGTACAAATAAGTAGTGGTAGAGGCGTTTGTGTAATCGTTGGCAGTCACCTTTACGAACTTGCCATTGTTGTCAGAACCCCAAATTTTTGAGAATTGTGCAGCGCCAGTAAGTGTTTTGTCCAACAAATCTTTTCTGGTTGCGTTGTCCCCAGTTTTCAGTCCAACACCTTTGTTTAGGTCATAAGCATTTTCAAAACCCACGTTCAAAGCGTTGTAAACCAACTGACTAGAAAAGCCAATCAAAGGTGCAGTTGGAGGAATTACAGTGATTTTGATGGAAGTTGAAGCAGTTTGACCGTTCGCATCTTTCGCGGTAAACGTATAGGTTACGATATCATCGATACTAGCAGCCAAGCGATTTTTGATCACAAAAGAAACGCTGTTGCCGTTCACTGCAGTGTCTTTGATGGAAACGGCGGGTTTGCCGTTTACACTGTAGTTGGCAGAAATTCCGCTCAATGCGCCTGAACCCGAAGTTGCAGAAATAGAGAAAGACAACATAGAGTCGCTCATTACGCTGATGTCGCCGCTAACGAAATTCGCACCAGCAGTCAAAGAAATGGTAGGTTTAGGGTCGTTGCTGTCGCCACCGCAGGAACCCAAGAAGGCAACCACAGGCACAGTCAACGCGAGAAGTAAATGTTTCAGTTTCATATGTATTTGTTTATATCGCAAATTTCAAGAAAAATCGCAGTTTTCCAAATCTACAAGCAGGTATTTTCGATTAGCGACAAATTGTCATAGCAAAAGTTTTACAATACATTTTTGTCGTATTACCGCCTTTGGCACAAGCATTGATATTTTTGTGGTCCGATGTTTAACAACAAAGAAGTTTTTTTTACCAATGATTCAGATTCGGATTCTTTTGAGGATGCGCCGGAGTTTTTGCCGCTTTTCTCGAAACAGGAAGAGGATGAAAGCAATAAACTAGAAGTCCCAGCCGAGCTCGCCGTACTGACAATGAGAAATACGGTGCTCTATCCGGGTGTGATTTTTCCCATAACTGTAGGACGAGACAAGAGCATTCGATTGATCAAAGATGCCAACAAACGCGATAAAATTATCGCTGTTGTGGCGCAGAAGAATCCGAGTGTAGAGGATCCAAGCATCGATGATTTGTACAATGTGGGTACGTTGGCGCAAATCGTTCGGATGATGCGAATGCCCGATGGTAGTTCAACGGTCATTTTACAAGGTAAGCGTCGCATTAAGATTGATGAATACACCCAAACAGAACCATATTTCAAGGCCAAAGTAAGTTCTTTGCCGGATTTGCCTGCCAAAGAAACCAAGGAATACAAAGCCACCATCGATTCGATTCGGGATATTTCGCACAAAATCATCAACCTATCGCCCCAAATTCCCTCTGAGGCGAGTGTTGCGTTGAGAAACATCGACTCCAAAACCTTTTTGATACACTTTGTAAGTAGCAATCTGAATATCGCCCAAAGTGAAAAACAAACCCTACTGGAAACATTGGAACCCGCCATTCGCGCAACCATTGTACTGACCCATGTTACACAAGAACTTCAGTTACTGGAGTTAAAAGACCAGATTCAAAGCAAGGTTCGTACAGACATGGACAAGCAGCAGAAGGAGTATTTTTTGCAACAGCAAATTCGTGCCATTCAAGAGGAGTTGGGCGGAGACTCTCCAGACAAAGAGATTCAGAACCTTCGTGAAAAAGGCGCTGCCAAGTCTTGGTCCAAAGAGATTCACGAGCATTTCACCAAAGAACTGGATCGTTTGATGCGCGTCAATCCTGCGTCTCCCGATTATTCTGTGGGATTGAATTATGTGCAATTGATGTTGGATTTGCCATGGGATACACTGAGCAACGACAATTTTGATATTCATCATGCCCAAGACGTGTTCGATGAAGATCATTTTGGTTTGGAGAAGGTCAAGAAACGAATTTTGGAATACCTGGCTGTGTTGAAGCTGAAAGGCGATATGCGTTCCCCCATCATTTGTTTGTATGGACCTCCGGGCGTGGGTAAGACCTCCCTCGGAAAGAGTATTGCAAGGGCCTTGGGCCGGAAATATGTGCGCATGAGTTTGGGTGGTTTACACGATGAATCGGAAATCCGTGGTCACCGAAAGACATACATCGGTGCGATGCCCGGTCGTATTTTGCAAAATTTGAAGAAGTTGGGGACGTCGAATCCCGTGTTTGTGCTCGATGAAATTGATAAACTGGGCCGTGATTTTCGGGGCGATCCGTCATCTGCGATGTTAGAAGTGTTGGATCCTGAGCAAAACAGTACTTTCTATGACAACTACCTCGAGTTGGATTATGATTTGAGCAAGGTGTTGTTTGTTGCGACTGCAAATAACCTGGATACCATACAGCCGGCATTGCTTGATCGTATGGAGATCATTGAAATACATGGATACAGCATCGAGGAGAAGATTGAAATCGCCAAGAAATATTTGATTCCAAAGCAGCGAAAAGCACACGGGCTAAAAACTACCCAATTCAAAGTGAGCGATAAGGCTTTGGAAATCATCATTGAACAATACACGAGGGAGAGTGGGGTGCGTTCTTTGGACAAAAGGGTAGCCGCTTTGGCCAGGTCTGTGGCGAAGTCTATCGCATTGGACGAACCGTTGAAAAAGCAAATGGGCATCGCTGAAGTTGAACAAATTTTGGGTGCTGAAAAGCTGGAGCCGGAAATGTATGAAAACAATGAAACCGCGGGTGTGGTTTCAGGCCTTGCTTGGAGTCCGATGGGCGGTTCTGTGCTCTTCGTCGAAAGCAAATTGTCGCGCGGAAAAGGTCAATTGATCATCACTGGTCAATTGGGCGATGTGATGAAAGAGAGTGTTATGTTGGCAAAATCCTATTTGAAAGCCCATGCCGATTATTTGAAAATTGATGCCCGTGTGTTCGATTTGTGGGACATCCATGTGCATTTTCCTGCCGGTGCGATTCCAAAGGATGGGCCGAGTGCCGGTATTGCCATTCTCACAAGTTTGGCGTCACTGTTTACCCAAACCAAAGTAAAAAGTCACCTTGCGATGACTGGTGAGATTACGCTTCGAGGCAAGGTGTTACCAGTAGGTGGTATCAAAGAAAAATTGCTTGCTGCCAAACGCGCCGGGATCAAAGAGGTGATTTTGTGTGAGCAAAACAAAAAGGATGTTTTGGATATTCCCGCCAAATACCTCGACGGTTTGCATTTCTCCTATGTCAATAACATGTTGCAGGTCTTAGACTTGGCGCTGACCAATACCGCGGTGAAGCATCCCATCGATATTCATGCTGTGTTGCAAGAAAAAGCCAAGGATTCAACAGAATAGCCAAGGTTTTTATTTAAGTTTGTTCATCATGATCTTCAAGAAAATCTTGTCCTACCTTACCTTCCGCAAGCAAGAGGGCAGCAAATCCAATGTAAACCTACGCATGATGCATGGCATGAATCGCATTTCCATTTTGATGTTTGCCATTGCGCTTTGCGTGATATTGGTGCGCTTTGTTCTTAAGTAAATCGTTATGTGGATGCGGGGCATTGTGATCAAATGCTTTGTGATACTTGGCTTGTCACAAACTTTGCATTGTCTGGGTCAAGGAATCAAGTCTGACTCCATTGCGCGAACCAACGGTTCTGCAAACTATGTCGAATGCAGCACGCGTGGTTTGGACAATGAAATGATGCATTTGCTTGATTTGATGCCATTGTTTGAGTTAACCCAGCCCATTGTTACCCAACCTATAGATATGTCGGCAGATTATCCCGGTATGTCTTTGACGCAATATCCTGTGCGTTTGCCAAGGCAGCTCTATAGCTCAGACACCAACGCAGCGGGTGATCCAGTAAAGTTGAAGTCGAACCTTGTCTACGGATTTGCGCAGCATGTGCATGGCGTAGGGTTGTTGCCCAATCATACCTTGCTTGTGGTGGAGAGACCCCAAGCCATGAAATACCGCAAGAGCAGGATTTGGGTGGATGTAAACCACAATCTGGATTTGACCGACGACCCGATACAGTATTACACGCCTTCGTCCGTGGCATTTTCAGCCAGTGTGGTACCTGAATCAGGGAGTGTGGTAAAACTGGATAATCAAGATTGGGGTGTTTCATTACAGCTCGGGTTTTTCTTGGGGGGCGAGTTAAGATCCTACCAGAAACTATACGGTGAGGCAGTTGACTTGGTGAAGGCCGACAGGAAATTTATTGGTGTTGGCAATAGTTTCAGGCAGCGACGCATGACGGTTATTTACGGGTTAAAAGTGTTTCAGGATGATACTTTGTATTGGGCATTGAAAGATGTCAATGTGAATGGAAACTACGGTGATGTGGGTGTGGATATGATCATGGTGAGCAATGATCGAGGTGTTTTTAATACCGCAAATGCTTGGAAACTGTTGAAAGGCAAGACCGTTTTGGATTGGTTGGGCCAAGGGTGGCAGGCACAAGTTGCAAAGAAATTACCGGGTCTAGGTCAGGCAGAGTGTGGTTTAATTGTGGAACCCATCAACAGCAAGCAGGTTAAAAACGCAAGAAGCTTGTTAATTGGGAACAAAATTCCGAAGTTTCGATTTTGTGTGATTGAGGGAGCTTACAAGGCAGGCAAGCTCAAAGAAAATCCCGTTCATCGTCGGAGTATTCGCAAGTTCAAAGGGAAGTATACTGTGGTGATTGTTTGGAACGCCGATGATTCATTGTTTCACAAAGACTCGGCGATTTACCACGAGATTTCTCGAAAATTACCCGATTCTATTCAGATTCTTATGTTAAACCACGGAGGGAGTGGAAGGTATGTTTATGGATACAATAAAAGGTTTGAAACAAAAATGATTCATGGATTTTGCTCTCCACAAGTGACTGAAATACTGAAACTTCAGACGATGCCTCAAGTTTTTTTATTGGATCCAAAACAGCGTTTGATTGACATAAATATGTCACCTTTTGAGTTGCAGAAGCGTATAAACGGCAGTTTGCGATAAAGCGAGTCGTTGAAAACGTGTGGATTAATGAATAATTATTTACCTTTGTAATTGTATGAACAGAACCGCATTAACCGTAGTCCTTGTCATTTTGTTGTTGGCTTCTTTGGGAAGCAATACATTTTTGTATATCAACAAAATGAATAGCGACAAAGAATTGCAGAACAAAATGGCTGTCATGAATGCCAAAGATTCTTTGCAAGCTGAGTTAATTAGAATGGAAGATTCACTGAATTTGGTGATTCAGACATTCCAAAACGAAAACCAAACATTGGTCTTGAAAGTTGAAGAACTTGAAGGAGACAAGAACCCCCGTGTGATAGCGGCCATGCAAGAGATTTATCGCTTGCGTCGCGAAATTGCCAATGGTATTTCAAGCGATGGCAGTGGTGCAACGGCGAGCTCAGGTGATGGCAGTGCCAAAAAATCAACCAAAGAATCACGCAAAGCGGCCAAAACTGGCAAGGGAGGCGATGGTAATTTGGAAGATTTGCGCAAACAATTGGAAGAAGCCCGTGCAAAAGTGGCTGAGTTGATGGCATTGGTAGAGTCGTTGACCAAAGAGAAAAATGATTACATGACCCAATTGACTGCGGAAAAAGATCGTTCTGCGGCTTTGGAATCAGAAAATGTAGAATTGAAAGATCGCTTGGATAAAGGTGCACGTCCTCAATTCGGGGCTTTGTTGGTTACCGGTCTATACGATAAAAAGGGAATCATGACAGAAACCATGAAATCAAAGTCTGTAGATAAAATCCGCGTGACGTTTGATGTGTTGGAAAACCCCATGGTGACCCAACCGTTGGAAGAGGAAGTGATCATTCGTATCATCGATCCGAATGGCGGTGTATTGTCTACGACCAACTCCAAGTTGACAGACAAGAGCAAAGTAACCAGCTTGAAGCAGACCATTCAATTTGATGGTGCATTGCAAAAAGTGAAGTGGAATTTCCCAGAAAAAGGCCTGTTGACGGGCAAATTGATGAAGGGCAAATACACTGCAGAGTTATGGACCCGTGGATTGATGCGTCAGAAAAACAACTTTACATTGGAGTAAGAATTTTATCGCATCAAGATATTACCAAGGGCGCCCATCGGGCGCCCTTGGTCGTTTATGGCCCTGTCCGACGGCAATCATCCTGTTGCATTTAAACAGGTTGGATTGTTGGTGTGATTACACAACCAATGTTTTCGTTCCATGAGATGCAACGGAGTCGCTGCCATAATTGAATTTCCAATACAATCACAAACATTGTATTCATGAATTGTCAGTCGTTGCACTTGCCACAACCCAAAAAGAAAGGGGTCGATTGCTCGACCCCTTTCACCAACAAATCAGTATGATGGGATTACTCTCTTCCTTTCGGACGCATCATGGTGTCTGGATCATAATGTCGGCCCATCCAACCATAAACCCTTGCTTTGAACTTCTCGTTCAAATAATACATACAAGGTACCAAGATCAATGTAAGGAATGTTGCAAAGCCCAATCCGTATATCATCGTCCAGCTCAACGGTCCCCAGAAGGCCACGTTATCGCCACCGAAATAAATGTGTGGATTCAATTCAGAGAAGAGGGTAGCGAAGTCCATGTTCAATCCCACTGCCAATGGCACCAATCCCAAGATCGTTGCAGAAGCGGTAAGCAACACGGGTGTCATACGGGTTCTACCTGCTTCAATGATGGCGGCTTTCAATGTGGCGCCCTGTTCACGGAGCAAGTCTGTAAATTCCACGAGCAAAATCCCGTTTCTAACCACAATTCCCACCAAAGCCACAATGCCGATACCGGTCATCACAACGGAGAAGTCCATGTCGAAAATGGCAAATCCAAGCAACACACCGATGAGCGATAAGAAAATCTCACTCAAAATCAACAAGGGTTTGCTGATGGAATTGAATTGGGTTACCAAAATGATCAAAATCAAAGCCAAAGAAGCCAACATCGCATTGCCCAAGAAAGCCCCAGTTTCTGCTTGCTGCTCTTGCTCTCCGGTCATCACGATTTGAATGTCTGATGGTTTATCGAAGGATTCAATGGCCGAGTTTACTTGAGAAACAACCTCATTTGGCTGGTACCCTGCCAGTACGTTACTGGCCAAAGTAATTACACGCTTTTGATTCATTCGGTTAATACCACCATAAGTATTTGAGTATTCAGCAGAAGCCACTGAACTCAATGGTACCTGACGAATCATACCCCCTGCAACCATGTCGCGGTAGGTGATTCTCATATTCAACAAGGCATCCAAGTTGTTGGCATCCATTTTCTTGATACGAACCATGATGGGATAGTCGTCGTTTTCGTCCTTGAACTTGCTCGCCTCGGTTCCATAAATGCTTCCGCGCAAAGCCATCCCAATTTGGGCGGTACTAATACCAAATCGATTGGCACGTTCGCGATCAATTTTGATGATGATTTCAGGTTTTGAACTGATGAAGTCGGTTTTCAACTCCTCTACGCCTGAAATCTTCTTGTTATCCAAATAGGTCTTCAATTTGGTGGCCGTGCTCACCAATGATTCAAACTCGTCGCCACGAATTTCGATGTTCACAGCTTTTCCTACAGGCGGACCGTTTCTCTCTTGTTCTACGATGATTTCGGCCCCAGCGATGGTGCCAATACTGGCGCGAATTTTCTTCAACAGAGCCATGGTGCTTCCACCTTCACGCTTTTCGAAATCCACGAATGCAACCGTGATCTTTCCTTTGTTACTCGCTGTGGTTCGATCGCCACTGTTTGGGTCTGTTGCACCCACTGCAACGTTTGAAATGACACTTTCTACCAATGGATTGTCTTTGCCAATGGCAGTAAAGACGCGTTTTTCGGCGATTTTTAGAATGCTATCGGTGTGCTTTGCATTCGTGCCTGTTGGTAAGGTGAGATAGACATATGTAAAATTCGGGTCCGCTTGGGGGAAGAATACCACACCTGGTTTGCGAATGGCGGTGACAACGAAAGACAAAATCAGGAGCGCAATGGTGGCGAAAATGGTTTTTCTTGGACGATTGCCTTCCAACAAATAGCGCACAACCCGTTCGTAACCATTCTGAACGCTGGGCCAAGTTTTGGTCTGAAACACCACAATCACATGACGAAGCCAGAAATGGTGCAATAGGTACACACCCAAAAGGGTAACCACAAAATTACCGGCACCGAATCCACCCATTACATAGGCCAACACCGCAATTATTCCCATTACAATAGAGGTGCGTTTTACGCCGCGGGACGATTTTGCGTGGTCCTCTTCAGCATGCTCATCTTCCATGAAATCAACCGCGAAAACAGGGTTGATGATGTAAGCCACCAACAAGGAAGCCAATAGCGTGATGATCAATGTAACGGGTAGGAAGAACATGAATTTTCCCACAATTCCTTTCCAGAAAGCCAAGGGGATAAATGGAGCCAATGTGGTCATGGTTCCCGAAAGCACGGGCATAAAAACCTCGCCAGCCGCTTTTTTCGCAGCAACCTTGATGGGCAATCGCTCCTTGTGGAAGATACGGTGGGTGTTTTCAATAACCACAATCGCATCGTCTACCACGATTCCCAGAGCCAACAAGAAGGCGAATAACACAATCATGTTCAAACTAAAGCCAATGGTAGGCATCACCAAGAAGGCTATGAAACAGCTCAAAGGAACCGACAAGCCAACAAAAATGGCGTTTGTGGCACCCATAAAGAACATCAAGATCACTGTTACCAGGATAAACCCGATGATAATGGTATTGATCAAGTCATGGACAGTGGTCCGGGTTTTAACCGATTGATCACCCGTAAACACAACTTCCATTTCTTTGGGATAAGCTCCGCTGGCTTGCAAGTCTTCAACAATTTCGTGACACTTGTCGCTGGCTTCAATTAAGTTCTCACCGGCACGCTTAACCACGTTCAATGTGATTACGTTTTTACCTTCTAAGCGGGCATAGCTCTCTTTTTCTTTGTAACCATCCACAACCTCAGCCACATCGCGCAAATACAGCGTAGCACCAGTTCCGGATCGAATGACAATGTTCTCGATTTCCTCTTTGCTGCGGAATTCACCACTCACACTCAAGGAGCGTTGCATTTTGTCCACGTCAATGTTACCACCCGAAATACGCATGTTTTCGTATTGTATTGCCCGGGTAACATCATCCATGGTTAGTCCGGAAGTGGCCATCGAGGTCAAGTCCAAGTTTACCTGTAACTCACGATCCAAAGCACCAACGATATCAACCCGCGTGATGCTTGGCAAACTCTCGATTTTGTCTTTGGCCAATTCGGCATAACGCTTCAACGACTGCAGATCAAAATCGCCACTGATGTTGATATACAACACCGGCAAGTCAGAAAAATTGATTTCTTGTACAATCGGGTCGGTCTTCAAATCACTGGGAAGGTCGCTTTTGGCTTTGTCCACTTGGTCTTTCACCTTTTGTTTGGCTTGGTCCACCTTCACATCCGTATCAAATTCAACCGTGATAATGCTGAAATCTTGAATCGAATTACTCTTGAGTTTTTTCACGCCACTCACCGATTTGATCTTTTTCTCCAAAGGCTTGGTGATCAAATTTTCGATATCCTTTGGCGATGAACCTGGATACACCGTTTGTACGATGATGGTTGGAATTACGATGTCGGGGAATTGCTCCTTCGGCAAAGAATTGTATGAGAAAATACCTGCGATACTGATGAATATCGACAGGATATAAATGCTGGTTTTGTTGTCGATGCTCCAACTGGTGGGACCGAACTCTTTGAAATTGAACTTGCTCATGGGGTAGGGATTAGTTGCCTTTCATCCATTCGCCAGAAATGGCCTGACCATCGTTCAATTCTTGGTATCCCGCAGTGATTACCATGTCGCCCTCATTCAATCCCTCCAAAATCTCGGTCAATCCCTCGCTCGACTTGCCAACGCTCACTTTTCTGCGCTCAGCCACAAATGTGTTGGTTCCATTTTTTGCAGGAACCGCTTTGGCTACCACGACAAAACTACCCGATTCAGTGGTTTGTACACTGTTCGAATTCACGCTAATGGCCGATTTTTTCTCGTAGTCAACGATTTTCAATTTGGCAATCATGTTTGGCTTCAAATTATCCACCTTTGGCAATTTGGTCTCAACGCGGAAGGTGCGGTTTAATGGATCAATAAATCTGGCCGCGAAAGAGATGTTGGTATTTACTTCGGTTTTCAAATCTGGAAAGTAAATCTTGATTTGGTCACCAGCTTTGATTTTTTTGGAATGAGATTCAGCGACGTCCGCTTTTACTTTGATGTTCGACATATTGACAACACGGAACAGGGGCATACCGGGAGCCACGGCTTGTCCCACCTTGGCATCAGCACTTTCCAATGTGCCCGCAATGGGCGATTTGATGTTGTACATATCGATCTGCGCTTCCAATGTCTTCATGCTCTTCTCCAAAGCTTCTTTTTGGTTCTTGGCCGACAAATACTGTACTTCTGTACCAACACCTTTTTCCCAAAGACGCTTTTGCTTTTCGAATAGGGTAGTCACGAACACCAATTGTTGGTTCAATTCGTTTTTGCCTTGAGAAATGGCTGTATTGTCGAGCTGGGCCAAAACCTGACCTGCACTCACGGTTGTGCCTGGCTGAACCAATACCCGAACCACAGTACCAGGTACTTTGGGGGTTGCGATGGTGCTTTCATTGGCGTCTGCCACACCCTCAATAGAAATAAAACTCTGAAAAAGACCTTTCTTCACGGTGGCGATTTCCACGGTTTTCCCCATGTCAGCAACCGCACCGGCATTCAATTCCTTTTCCAAAACACTGGCTTCGGCTTGTAACTGGGCGATTTCTTTCTTTAATGACTCTAATTTGGCTTTTTTAGCCTCTGGCGTGTTTGATTTTTCTCCGCATGCACTCATCAAAAATGCTGCGATCAAGCTCATCGATAATATATAACGTTTCATGGTTGGATTATTTGATTGGGGTGCCTGTGGCATGTTGTAATTCAATTTTGGATATCACTAAGTCGTAAAGGGCATTCATGTAATTGTTGTTGGCTACGCGCAGTTCTGTTTCAGCTTGCATCATTTCTAGCGCACTGCCCACACCTTCTTTGTACTTGAGTGATGATTTATCATAAATGCGCTGTGCCAGGGCCAAGTTGACTTTTTGGTTTTCCGCCTGCTTCATGTTTACCGCGTAATTGTTTTTGGCGTTGGTGAATTCGAACTCAGCAAAACGATCAAAATTGGCCATGTCGTTTTTCGCTTTTTCAATTTTGATGTTTGTTTCCGTCAACTTCGAACGGGTTAGACCGCCGGCAAAAATGGGGACACGCAAATTCAAACCATATACGGAGGATGCTACCCACTCGTTGTTCGGTGTAAGGTTGCTCTGGAAAAAGTTGAACTCACTGCGCAAAGTGCTTCTTTGATACTGATAGAAACCCACCAGAGACGGCAATGACGCCGCTTTGTATCGCTTGTTGTCGAGCAGTCCCAAAGCAACACTTTGATCCAAAATTTTGTGTTCGATGCGCTGACTTGCGTTGAAAGCGTTCACATCCAAACCGCTTACATTGAGATAGGTTTCTAACTGTTCCAAGTTATCAGAAAGTGTAATTTCCGTACTCATTGGCAACGCCATGTGAATTTTCAATGCATTTTTCGTGATGATGATGGCATTTTGCAACTTTTCGCGCTGCAAATACAAATTGCTCAAAGTGAAATTCAAGCGATCAACATCCAACGACTCCACAAAACCCTCTTTGTTCATCTCTTTCACTTCAAATGCACTCTTCTCCAATAACTTGATGTTTGCTTCAATCACATCCAAATTCTTTTGGGTTGATACAGCGGTCACATAGGCCTTGGCCACGTTCAATTGCAAATCTTTCAGTGATTTGGCTTTCAATAGTTCGCTCATTCCCATGAAGGCCCTGGTTGCCTCAAGCCCTACGAAATAGGTGCCGTCGAACAACAACTGACTTACGCTCAAACTTGCGCTACTCGCATACTCTTGCTGAAAACGAATAAAAATGTAGTCAGGTGCGCTGGAACCGGGCACTTTGGTGAAATTGTTTACCCAGTTTCCGGGGATGGTGAGGTATTGTTGGTACCCGCCCGAAGCACTGACCTGTGGTAATCCGTACGAAGCCGTTTGTTTTACGGTTTCCTTTGCGATGTTAACGTCCAATTGGGCGTTTTTGTAAGCGGTGTTGTTTTGTTCAGCAAAAGTGATGGCCTCACTAAAACTGAATGTTTTGGTTTCTTGCGCATGTGCAGCAAAAGCGCCCAAGAACAATGTAAATATAAGTTTGCGTTTCATTGTGATGTTAACTAGGTTTGATTTTCCATTCAATGGAATTGATGGTTTCTATTCCTTTTTCTGTGCTAATTGAGCGTAGATGGTATTTGATGATTTCAATCAAAACATCGTCTTGTGAAATTCCCAAGCTGTTCAATTCTTCGCTATCAAATACATAGAACGATAGCATTGAGAATGATTTCGCGATGATTTCTGCGTGGAAATTGTTGTGATACAATCCGCTAGATCTTCCCAGCGCAATGTTCATGAGTAGGTGTCGCACAACATGATTACTCCGGTGCTTTTCCAACAATTCAAAACTCTGTGGATGGTACTTTTTGAGGTCGTACAGCATGGAAGGACTCATCTTCCGCTGATTGCTCATTAAGTAGGTGGTGATTAGGTGGAACTGCTCAATGGCATTGGGTTCAGTTTGAATGATATTTTCAATCGCTTCTTCGTTTTCACGCATGTGCGACTCAACCGTAGAAAGAACCAAACTCTCTTTGTCCTTAAAGCACTTGTACAGGGTCTTTTTGGAGATGGATATCTCCTTTGCCACATCGTCCATGGTGACGCTCTTTACCCCAAATCGGCGAAATAATCGCTCGGCAGTTGACTGTACGCGGGACACCAATTCCATAAAGTGCCGCAAAGGTACAACGTTAAAATCGCAATGGAAACTATTTTTGTGTCAAAAGTTTCCGCTTTGTTGTGGAATCGATGATCAATACATTTTTACCGACCAAGGAAGCAGGTATTGGGGTCCGACGAGGTGTTGGATTTTCTCAGCTTCTTTGATTGTTTCAATGGGCAATCCGCTCGCCTTTGCAGCATTCGACCATTGTGTTTTTGCCATTTCCTCTGGGTTCAACAATTGACTGAGCCAATCTGCCTGTTCAGGATAACTCACTACGCGATAGTCCTTTGTTTTTGATTTTCGTGCTGCCGCCAAAATAGCCCGGTTGATTCCGCCAAAATCGTCAATCAAGTGCAGTTCCTTGGCATCGATGGCACTGTATACGCGACCCTCAGCCAACGCAGCTACATGACTTTTCGACATATTTCGACCTTGGGCAACCGTGTTCAAGAAATCATCATAGATTCCATTGATCATGGTTTGCATCATGGCACGCTCTTTTTCACCCAAAGGCCTGTCTGGGCGCCATCCGGCAGATAATTCACCCAATTCAACCGTTTCGTAATTCAAACCCAATTTTTCGCCGAAGAGTTGTTGGGTATTTGGTAACAAGGCGAATACACCAATTGAGCCAGTGATTGTATTGGGTAAAGCGAAAATACTGTCGCCAACACACCCCATATAATATCCGCCGCTTGCAGAAACATCGCCAAATGAAATCATGACGGGTTTTACTTTTTTACAGGCAATGATTTCGTGGGCCATTTCATCGGATGCATAAGCGCTGCCTCCGGGTGAATTGATGCGAATCACAATGGCCTTGATGGTGGGGTCGTTTTGTGCTTTGTGCAATGTTTTGATGAAACTCGCACTGCCAATTTGCTCATCGGGATTTTGTTTACCCGGCAGGATATCACCAACTGCGTAAATGACCGCAATTTTGTTTTCACTATATGGATAGGGGTCTGCATCCTTGGCATATTTGGAGAAGGCAAACCACTTCGCTTTCTCACTATCCAATTTACATGCTCTTGCCGCTTCTTTCCTGGCATCGGACTCATAATTCAGCGCGTCAATCAAGCCCAAAGCTTTGGCATCTGCAGGAAGCTGAGCCCTGGCTTCCATCGCGATGTTCCAAACGGTGTCTTTCGGCAATTTTCTGCTCAATGCGATGTTTCCCATTTGGTACTCGTACAAAGATTTGATGTATTGGGTGACCTGCTGTCTATTTTCCTCAGACATCGTCGTTTGCGTGAATGGCTCAACGGCACTCTTGAATCGTCCAACACGAAAAACCTGAAAATCAACACCAAGTTTATCGAATAGCCCCTTGTACATCACAAACTTGGAAGAAATGCCATCGATTTCCATCATGCCTCGGGGATTGCAAATGACTTTGTCGCAGGCTGATGCGATGTAGTAGCCCAATTCAGAATACAAGCCACTGTAGGCGGTGACGGGTTTTCCGGTTTTTCGGAATTGCAAGATTGCATTGCGAATTTCTTCTGCCGTTGCCATACCACCCGCATAGCTACCACAGTCCAAGTAAATACCCTTGACATTTACATCTTTTTCCGCTTTTTTCAAGCCATTGATGATATCGTTCAGTCCGATGGGCGTTTCGGCATTGCCGCTCGCAGATAGGAGTTCGTTGATGGGGTTGCTGTTGCTGCGTTCTGTGATGTCCCCCTCGAGGGTCATGGTAAGGATGCTCGCTTCTGTGAGTTCCTCTGTGGTGGAATCACCAAGTTTGGAACTGAAACCAGAAATCAAAACGCCAAATACAAGTGCAATTGAAATTATACCGAGGGCAAAACCGCCCAACAGGGTGATGAAATATTTAAGAAATGTTTTCATGCGGAATTCTACAAAGTTAGGGATGTCTTGTGGGTCAAATTACGGGATTCGTTCAAAGGACATCAATAGGGGATGAAATTTTCCGGCTCGGAATGTAACTTTAGCCACATATTTGTATTCATCGCTAAAATTGAATTATGAAATTGACATTAAGTAACCTTGCTTTGATTGCCTTGTTGTTTGTGCAAGCCCAAAATGCAAACGCCCAACAACCGCTCGGATTGGTTGTGGGGGATTTAAATACCCCATATGCGGTGAGCATGAACCCGGCAATGGTTGCGAGTCAATACAAGAACCGCGCATATTTCAATTGGTGGGGTACATCGCTCGATATTCAAAGCAGCTTTGCCAATAGCAGTGGCTGGCGCAGGTTACCTGTTAGTTTAAAAATGGATCAATCTTGGATTCCGAAGCCAGAAGATCAGAATTGGAGCATGAATTACTTGAATGAAACGTACGGACCGTCTTTGTTCGTCATGCCGATATCGCTACATTGCAAGGACAATTGCGCACAGCGCAAACCCAAATCAATGACCTGAAAGCGCGATTGGCCAAGTGTGAGGAGGAAAAAGCAGCAAACAATTCATCCTCTCCAACTGGAACCGGTACATCCGGTGGTGCTACTCCGGGAATTAGCCCAGGCGGAATCACTCCGGGTGGTGGACGCTAAACCATCAAAAACTTCCGTAAAAACGGATGTTGAGTCGTCTTCCTGTTAGGTAATCAGGAACGCCATAACGGTTGTTCTGGAGATCCTTGACCCAGCTGTATCCAATCACATTGTTGATGGCTAGTAGGTTGAAAATGTCGGCACTCAACCATGCATTTTTCAAGCCCAATCTACCGAGCCAAACATTTTTATGCGGCTCGAAAATCTTGCTAAATCCAATATCAACCCTGCGATAAGGAGGAATGACATTGGGTGTGGTTGTGTACCTTGCGCTGCCGTCTAAATAGTAAGGAATGGCTGTGCCGATGTTTAGACTGAGATTCACACGCAAACTAGGATTGTTGGGCATTTGATCTTGGAACACTACGCCCAAATTGACCCTTCGGTCTGTGGGTCTGCGCAGATAATTCGTGGTGACATCAGAATTCAGTGCTTCATCGAAATAGGTGATGCGTTCTTTTGTTTGCATGATGCCCAATGTGAACCAACTTTCCAATCCATCGGTAAATTCGCCATACAATCGCTGATCAATGCCCCATGCATACCCTTGTGCCGAGTTTTGGGCGTAGTAGCGAATGCGTATGTTGTCGAACAGATAGGGGACTAGGTCTTGGTAAGACTTGAAATAAGCCTCGGAGGTATATTTGAATTTTCGGGTGCCAGCATAAATGTATCGCTCAAAACCACCCACCAAATGTTGGCTTTTCTGCGACAGCAAGGATTTGTTTAAAACACCGTCAAATCCACGCAATTCACGATAAAATCCTGGTTGATGGTAGGCTCCTGCAGCAAACTTGAAAAGGATATCTGGTCGTTTCAGGCTATCGACGCGCTGACGCTCATTGAAATTCTTGTTGGGTTCCCAACTCAAACTCAATCGCGGCATGGCAATCAACTCTTGGTTCAAATTCCAGTACTGTCCGCGAATACCCACATTCAACCAAATTTGTTCACGCTTACTCAATCGCCACTGCGCACCCCAATGTCCTTTGAATCTCAGTGTGTTAATTTGATTGCGTGCTTTGATGTAATTGTCAAAAAGTATAGTATCGCCCATTGCGCCCCAAGGGCTGAGGTTATATTCCGCACTGTCATTGTAGTACCATTCCGCGATTTTGTCGTTCACCACCTCGCGATTCACCCGAATGCTGTAATGCCAAGAAAACGCATCGGTTGTTTTGCCGATTCTACCCAAATGAGCAAATTGGGTCACGCCGGATGTCATTCTGTTGCGTCCGTGATCCAAGTAATAACCGTATCCCAATGTTTTGAGTGGTTTGCCGTAGGTCTTTGAGGATAAATCCCGATCGAGCTGGCTCAAGAAATAGGCTCCCTCCACATCGAAAACTTCTTCTTCTGCGATGGCTGTATGGTTGATCATCCATTGAAACTCATTCCGAACAGTGGGTTTGAATTTTAGGGTGAAATTGCCCATTCCGTAAACATAGCTTAGGGCTTCCTGTCCTGCCATGCCCACATTCAAACTAAAGGCATTTTGGATGGTTCCAAATGTGCTGGTTCTGCTTGTGGGATTCAGTTGGTAGGCATTGCTCGCCAAATTACCCAAGAATTCAATGTTCCACTTTCTGGCCAGTTTGTAGGTGACCAAACTTTGCACATCTGAAAATCGCATGGAATAATTACCACTAACATCCAAGGATTTGGTAATCAATCCGTTGTTGAAGTTTCTTAACCCTATAAAACCCGAGAAACGGCCTTTCCGACCGCTAACCATCGCGCTGTTCAGCATGGTGCCAAGTGTTACAGACGCCTTGAAACTGTCGGGTCTTACATAATCAACATCCAATACAGAACTCATTTTGTCGCCGTACTGTGCTCCGAATCCCCCTGCACTGAATTTTACGGTATTGACCAAATCTGGATTGATGAAGCTCAAACCTTCTTGCTGTCCGGAGCTAATCAATTGTGGACGAAGGATTTCTACATCATTAACATATATGAGGTTTTCGTCGTAATTGCCACCGCGAACTGTATACTGGGATGACATCTCATTGCCCGAGGATGCCCCGATAAATGTTTTCACCAAGGATTCTATCCCGCCACCGATGGAGGGATTTAATTGCAACTTTTGTGGCTTGATTTCCTCTAGGAATGGCCCACCGCGATTGATGCGAATGCGCACTTCGCCAATTAGGTCAAGTCCTTGGCCATAAGGAATCTGTGTGGCCGTTCCTTCGGTTTCAACCCATTGAAATCCAAATACTTTTTCTCCTTTTAGATAGCCGAAAATCAAATCGCCCGGATACAGGGGTTCTGTAGATGTGAAATATCCCAGGGAGTCGGTCAGGCCAATCTGTGCATCGTCTGAAAGTCGAACTTTGATATTGGATACACCTTGGGTCCCGTTTCCTTTCAACATCACCACACGCCCTTTTGATTGGGATATCTGTGCCATCGCCCAAAAAGCTGTGCACAAGAACAAGGTGAGGAGGAGGGATTTTTTCACGCAAAGAGTAAACGCAAAAACGCTTGCGTTATTTGATGAGTTGTTTGAGTTCTGCGATGGTTTGCGTTGGGTTGCTGCTACCAAAAACCGTGTTTCCAGCCACCAAAACATCCGCGCCTGCATCAGTTAACAATTTGGCATTGCCCAAAACTACGCCACCATCAATTTCAATGAGTGTTTGCGTTCCAGCAGCTTGGATCATGGCTTTCAGGGTCCGCACTTTCTGATAGGTGTTCTCAATGAATGATTGTCCGCCAAACCCGGGATTCACACTCATTAAACAAACCACATCGCATAGGTACAAGACTTCTTTGATAGACTCAACCGGGGTGTGTGGATTGATGGCAACCCCCGCTTTCATGTTGTGCTGTTTGATATTGGTGAGGGTGCGGTGCAGATGTGTGCAAGCCTCTACATGAACCGTTAGTACGTGCGCACCTGCATCGGCAAATGCTTTTGTGTATCGGTCGGGATCCACAATCATCAAGTGAACATCCAACGGTTTTTGTGCGCGGGCCATAAGCGGCTTCATCACAGGGAACCCAAAGGATATGTTGGGTACAAAAACACCATCCATGACATCAACATGAAACCAATCGGCTTCACTTTGATTAATCATGTCGATTTCTTCGTACAAATTGCCAAAATCGGCCGATAAAATGGAGGGTGCAATCATTCCGGGCATGATGCAAAGTTACACGGATTATGCTTTCAAAGCCAAAAACAAATCAATGCACTCCTTGGCTTCTTTTACATCGTGAACCCTGAGGATGGTGGCGCCTCTGTCCAAAGCGGCCATGTGCAATGCCGTGGTTCCATTCAAGGCGGTTTCAGGGCTGCCGTTGAGTGTCTTCCATATCATGCCTTTGCGGGAAATACCAACCATCAAGGGTTTGTTGAACTGCCGAAACTTTTGCAATTGATTGAGCAGTTCGAAATTGTGCTCGGTGGTTTTGCCAAAGCCAAATCCAGGGTCAATGACCCAATTGGCGAAGTCTTTTTTTCGATATTCTGCTTTTTTCTGGTGAAAATAACCCAGAATTTCTCCCATCAAATCATCGTATTGAGGATCTTCCTGCATGGTGCTGGGATTGCCTTTTTTATGCATCGCCACATAAGCAATCTCATTGTCGATCACCGTCTTAAACATCTTGGGGTCGTCGTCGCCCGCTGCTATGTCATTGATCATGTCGATACCCAAGCCAATACAAGCCAAGGCCACAGAACTATAGTAAGTATCAACGCTCAACCAAGCATCAGGGAATGCCTGTCGTACCGCCCTCACCACTGGAGAAACGCGGTCCAACTCTTCTGCAAACGAAACGCGTTCACTGCCGGGTCGGGTACTTTGTCCGCCAATATCAACAATTGCGGCACCTGCCTCGAACATCGCACCGGCTGCATCAACGGCTTGTTGAACAGATTGAATGCGGCTTTTGCCATAGAATGAATCCGGTGTTGCGTTGAGAATGCCCATTACCACCGGGTTGGTAAGGAGGAGTTTTTTCTCTTTAGAAAGTAAAAACATCCGATTATTTGATAACTTCTTTGGGGTTACCGACCATCAGCTCTGGGCGAACCCATTCGTTGAATTGCGCTTCAGTCAACAAACCCAATGCCACGGCCGCTTCCTTCAAAGTGGTGTTTTCTTTGTGGGCCTTCTTGGCAATCTTGGCTGCATTTTCATAGCCAATGTGTGTGTTCAATGCCGTAACCAACATCAAACTTTGGTCTACCAAGCGTTGGATATTGTCTAGGTTTGGCTCAATACCCACGGCACAATTGTCGTTAAAGCTCAAGCAAGCCTGACCCAACAACCGTGCACTTTGTAACATATTCGCAGCAATTACAGGTTTGAAAACATTCAATTCAAAATGCCCTTGCGATGCGGCAAACGAAATGGCCACATCGTTCCCCAAAATCTGAGCACATACCATGGTCAAAGCCTCTGGTTGTGTAGGGTTTACTTTTCCTGGCATGATTGAACTTCCTGGCTCATTTTCCGGGATGATAATTTCACCGATACCGCTGCGGGGGCCTGAACTTAGCATGCGGATGTCGTTCGCGATTTTAAAACAACTCATCGCTGTGCGTTTGATGGCACCGTGCAATTCAACCATCGCATCATGGGCTGCCAACGCCTCAAATTTGTTTGGTGCGGTAACAAATGGCAAGGCAGTTTCTTCCGCGATGTATTTGGCTACCAATTCTGAATAACCTGCAGGTGTGTTTAATCCGGTGCCCACTGCAGTTCCTCCCAAAGCCAATTCAGCTGCCATGGGTAATGCACGATTAATGGCATTCACTCCATTTTCCAACTGTTGTACATAAGCGCTAAATTCTTGTCCCAAAGTCAACGGCGTGGCATCCATGAAGTGGGTGCGGCCGATTTTCACGATGTTTTCAAAATCGCGGGCTTTGTGCTTCAATGTGGTTTTCAATGCCTGAATACCGGGAAGTGTATAGTCAATCACCTGTTTGAATACCGCAATACTCATTGCAGTGGGGTAGGTGTCATTCGAACTCTGACTCTTGTTTACATCATCGTTGGGGTGCAGTACTTTTTTCTCATCTTCCAATTTTCCGCCGCTCAAAATGTGTGCACGGTTGGCAATTACCTCATTCACATTCATGTTGCTCTGGGTTCCTGAACCGGTCTGCCAAATCACCAACGGAAATTCTGCATCCAATTTTCCGGCCATGATTTCATCACAAACTGTACAAATGAGCTCACATTTTTCAGCCGAAAGCACACCCAAATCACGGTTCGCACGGGCGGCACTCTTTTTCAAAACACCAAATGCACGGATGATTTCCACGGGCATACTGCCTTCGGGTCCGATTTTGAAATTGTTGCGGCTGCGTTCGGTTTGGGCACCCCATAATGCGTTTGCGGGGACTTTTACTTCGCCCATCGTGTCGTGTTCGATGCGATACTGTGTCATAATATACTGCAAAGATAATTCATCCCCTGAAATGATGGTTAAAATGAGGGATGGTGTTGAAAAATGGACATCCTTGGGGGTTCGTTTAAAAAGAGAATCTGTCATTCACAAAACTCCTTTACCCGTAATCGTATATTTGCAACAGTATGCCTGAGAAAAAATTGCTTGATGCGTTAAGCTACCACGCCGATGGTCGTCCCGGAAAAATTGAAGTAATATCAACAAAACCCACCCAAACCCAATTTGACCTGGCGCTGGCTTATTCCCCCGGCGTTGCCGATCCTTGCTTGGCTATCGCAGAGAATGTGGATGATGTATACAAATACACAGCGAAAGGCAATCTCGTGGCGGTGATTTCCAATGGTACTGCGGTACTCGGACTGGGCGATATAGGACCTGAAGCATCCAAACCGGTGATGGAGGGCAAAGGTGTTCTGTTTAAAATTTTCGCGGACATCGATGTTTTTGATATTGAACTCAACTGTAAAGATGTCGATCATTTCGTTGAAACCGTCAAAGCTATGGAGCCTACATTTGGCGGAATTAACCTAGAGGATATCAAGGCCCCAGAGAGTTTCGAAATCGAGGAGCGCTTGAAAGAAGCATTGAATATTCCCATAATGCACGATGATCAGCACGGAACTGCCATAATATCGGCTGCTGGCTTGATTAATGCATTGAGATTGGTAGAAAAGAAACTGAGTGATGTTCGAATCGTTGTCAATGGTGCAGGTGCATCAGCCATTGCGTGTACGAAATTGTTTGTTTCCTTGGGTGCGAACAAGGATAACATCATCATGTTGGATTCCAAGGGGGTGTTGAGAACCGATCGAACCGACCTCGATAAATACAAGCAACAATTTGCCACAAGCAGGAATTTGCATACGCTGGAAGAAGCCCTGGTTGATGCGGAAGTGTTTGTGGGATTGAGCAAGGGGAATATCCTAACCCCTGACATGATCTTGTCTATGGCGAACAAGCCCATTGTATTTGCCATGGCGAATCCCACGCCCGAAATTGATTATAATTTGGCAGTTGCAACCCGTCCTGATTTGATCATGGCCACGGGAAGAAGCGATTATCCAAACCAAGTAAACAATGTTCTGGGTTTCCCGTTCATCTTCCGTGGGGCATTGGATGTGCGATCCACCGCCATCAATGAAGCCATGAAAATTGCAGCAGTCCACGCGATAGCGGATCTGGCAATGGAACCCGTGCCTGAGAGTGTGATGATGGCTTACAATGAGCGCAATTTGAGTTTTGGACCTACTTACATTATACCAAAGCCCATGGATCCACGATTGCTCACCACGGTAGCACCCGCAGTAGCCAAAGCGGCGATGGAGAGTGGTGTCGCAAGAAATCCGATCACGGATTGGGAGGCCTACAACATGCAGCTGCGCAAGCGTTTGGGGATTGATAATGATTTTGTGAATCGATTGATGACCAAAGCGAAAACAGCTCCCAAGCGGGTTGTGTTTGCTGAGGCTGATCACATTCGCATTCTTCGCGCCGCAGAAATTGCAAAGCGCGATGGCATTTGTGAACCCATCTTGTTGGGAAATCCCGATGCCATTCAGAAAATGATGGATGAAAATCACATTGAGATTCCCGGTGTGCAGATGATCGATCCACGCAAGCAGGATGAAAACCTAAAAAAATATGGGGCCAAATTGTTTGAAAAACGCGGTCGCAAGGGATTGACCTGCTTTGAGGCTGAATACCAAATGCGCAACCGCAACTACTATGGCTCCATGATGGTAGAATATGGCGAAGCAGATGCTTTCATCAGTGGGCTTACCCGAAACTATCCCATTGCCCTAAAACCGGCCCTCGATGTCATCGGAATGGTCGATAAAACGCATCGTGTTGCCGGTATGCATATCATGATGACCAAGACTGGACCTGTTTTCTTTGCGGATACCACAGTCAATATAGACATGGACGAAGATACCGTCTACGAAATGGTCACATTGGTCAATGATCGGGTAAAATCGTTTCAAATTGAGCCCCGAATTGCGTTAATCTCGTATTCCAATTTTGGTAGTTCAGGTGGGGTATATCCCAAAATGATGCAAAATGTGGTAAAGCGATTGCACAATGATCATCCCGAAATCAAAGTGGATGGAGAAATGCAACCGGTTTATGCCATTGATGGTGAATTGAGACAAAAGCGCTATCCATTCAATAAACTTGGTGAAAAGTCGGCCAATGTATTCATTTTTAGTGGTTTGAGTTCCGGTAATGCTGTGTATCAAATTATGCGAAGTATGGGGAATATGGATGCCATCGGACCCGTACTGCTCGGTTTTAAAAAGTCGGTGCACATCTTACACCACAGTTCTTCAGTGCGTGAAATCGTGAATATGATCGCATTGGCAGTTGGCGAAGCACAAGAAAAGTAAGCAGAACATGGGAGAGGATAGTATTCTGATTCAAGAAGTCGTTTGGTCCTCACAGGAATACATACAAACCCTTGGATTGCGGTATGAGGTGTTGCGAAGGCCGTTGGGTCTGATGTTTGAACCCAAGGTTTTTGATCTAGAGCAAACAGATATCCATGTATCTGCCAAATTTGCCGATTGGGTAGTAGGCTGTTTGATTCTTACACCCCATGAGAAGTCGGTGAAGATGCGTCAAGTGGCAGTGTCGAATGATTGGCAAAGAAAGGGTGTAGGGGCGAAAATGGTCGTTTTTGCAGAGGCATTGGCCATAAGAAATGGCTTTGTTGAAATGGTCTTGAACGCAAGGAATAGCGCCATTCCATTCTATCTTTCTTTGGGATATGAAATAAATGGACAAGGCTTTGAAGAGGTGGGAATACCGCATCACGCGATGCGTAAAAATTTGGTAGATTGAATTATTGCTTTCCGCGATTTTTAGACATTGACCCGTTCGTTTAAACTATCTTTGTAACTTTCACACATGGATACCCTTATCACCGCACTCCAGTTTATTCTTGCACTTTCCATTTTAATTACCCTTCACGAGTTTGGCCATTACTGGGCTGCCCGAGCATTTGGAATCAAAATAGAAAAGTTCTACTTGTTTTTCGATGCTTGGAATTTCAAATTATTTAATTTCAAACGTGGCGATACTGAATACGGAATCGGTTGGTTGCCATTGGGTGGATATGTGAAAATTGCGGGAATGGTGGATGAAAGTTTGGATACCGAACAAATGAAATCTGAGCCTCAACCTTGGGAGTTTCGCAGCAAACCAGCGTGGCAGCGATTGATTGTGATGATCGGTGGGGTAACGGTAAATTTGATTTTGGGTATCATCATCATGATTACCTTGACCTACTCACAAGGAGAAAAATATGTACCGCAAACATTGGTGAATGAACAGGGTGGAATTTATGCGGGTCCCGTGGCACGTTCTGTTGGATTTCAAATTGGCGACCAAATCTTATCAATCAATGGGGTGGCGGTAGACAATTTGGATGCGCAATTTGGTGATCCTTCTTTCCTAACCGCTGACCGAAAAGAGATTGGCATACGCCGCAAACAGGTCTATTCAAAAGATCTTGCCCTATCGGCGAATGGTGATTCCTCGGTACTGACATTGCGTGAATACGATACCACCTTGGTGATGCCAAGCAATTTTGACGAATTGTTGGGTGCAAAATCAGATATGCCCTTTTTTGCCCCAAGAATGAAGTTTAAAATTGGCAAGGTGATGGGCGGAAGTCACGCGGAAAAAGCAGGCTTGGATGTGGGTGACCAAATTCAATCAATCAATGGCGAACCCGTAAAATCGTTTTTTGAATTCAAAGAAATGTTGGTGAAGCATGCCGGTGAAACAGTGAAAATGCAAGTCATCGACTCCACCAATAAAATCAGTACGCTCAAAGCTGAAATCGGTGAGGATGCTACATTGGGCTTTCAACCCGCATTTTACGGGTTTGAGTACCAAGAAAAAGTGATAAAATATGGCTTGGGCAAATCCATCAACTTGGGAGTTTCGCGCTCATTTGGTTTGATTGGTGCCAACGCCAAAGCCCTTGGCAATGTGGCTACTGGTAAAACTGATCCAACCAAATCTTTGGCCGGACCCGTAGGAATCGCTCAAATGTTTGGAAGCACTTGGAATTGGTTGAATTTCTGGACGTTGACCGCAATGCTGAGTTTGGTCTTGGCTCTGATGAATATCTTGCCGATTCCCGCGTTGGACGGTGGACATGTGATGTTCCTGTTGTACGAAATCATCGCCCGCAAGCCCGTGTCCGATAAGGTTTTGTATGTAGGACAAATCATCGGGATGGTTTTCTTGTTGTCCCTGGTAGCCTTCACCTTCTGGGTCGACATTGCCCGCGCCTTGGGAATTTAACATGAGTAACCCGTTTGCATTCTTTGGTCTGACGCCTAGCCTCAACATCGATGCAAAATCGCTGCGAAAATTATATTTGGACATTCAACGCGGCGCCCATCCAGATCTAGCGAATTTGAAAGAAGATGCATCGTTGATCTCAGAACAAGCCAATGCCCATTATCGAACATTGTCGAACCCAACAACCCTTGTGAAGTCGTTTTTGGACGTTGTAGGAAATTTTCAATGGAATGAAAATCAGCTACCAACAGATTTCCTTATGGAAATGATGGATTTGAGTGATGCCATCGAAGCCATGGATCGATCAAATGAGGCATCGGTTAGAGATGTTGAACAGCAGTTAGCGGTGTATATGAATGCATTAGACACGGATTTTCAATTGCTGTCAACGCAAGCTGAGCCCAATATTGCCTCCTTGGGGGTTTGGTATCAGAAAAGTCAATACTTGGGTCGACTGCGCAAAAATTTCGAAGGAATCGTTGAGATTTGATGTTCTCCATGTAATTTTACCCTGTTAAGCACCATGTCTACCCGCACAACCCTCAAGACGCACAGTGAAATCCGCTTGGTTTTTCAACGCATGGCGTGTGAAATTGCCGAGGCATTTTCGGAAGAAACAGATTTGTATTTCGTAGCCATCAATGCGCGTGGAATGGCCATTGCTTTGGAGCTAAACCACGAACTAGACCGCATTCTTCCAAATTGTAGCGTTTCATTGGGCAATATTCATGTTGCCGATGATTATCGATGGGAAGGTGTTGTACCCAATATGGTGGCATTAACTACACCCGTATTATTAATTGACGATGTGATTCATTCCGGTGGCACCGCGATGCAAGTTCTCGTGGATTTGTACGAACATGGTTTTGACACCATTCGGACCGCTTTTCTTGCGGAGAGAGAGCACAGAAATTATCCGATCAAAGCGGACTTTGTGGGCGTTTCAATTGCAACAACGCTGCAAGAACATGTGTTTTTTGGCAATGAAAATCCAAGTGATTTACAACTCTATCTGATTTAAGGTATTGAAATATACCACACTTTGCGTCATTTGATTGTCAATTGAAAACAACCAACGACAATTGTGTGTTATTTTTGAATCAATGAAGCGTCACATCCTTGCTGTATGTCTTGCCTTTCTGCATGTTTTTATGCTGAAGGCCACGCACATCGTGGGTGGTGAGGTTACCTACAAGTACTTAGGAAGCAATCAGTACAAAATCCGATTGGATCTTTACATCGATTGTCAGAACGGCAATCCCCAAGCAATTTCATCGGATGCCACTGCTTATATCGGCGTATTCAATGGTCAAACCCGCAATATGATCGGTGGATATCCCAAATTGATATCGAGACAAGGTCCTAAACGCGTGGTAAAAACCAATTACAATTGCATCGTAAAAGCCCCAAACGCTTGTGTTGATCAATATTGGTACGAAGCCACATTCACCCTGCCGCCGATAACGGGAGGATATTATGTTTCATTTCAGCGTTGCTGCAGAAATGGTACGATTGACAATTTGGTGGATCCAGGTGGAACAGGGGCGAACTATTGGACATTCATCCCCGACGTAAGAACACTGTCAAACAAAAAGGAAAATAACTCCGCCGTCTTCAAAGAATTGCCCCCGAACTTTTTGTGTACGAATACACCCTTGAAATTTGACCATAGTGCCACCGATGACGATGGCGATAGTTTGGTGTATGAATTGTTTCGTCCGTTCACCGGTGGTACGTCCAACATGCCCAGACCCGATCAGGGTGGCAATGGGGATTTGCAGCAACCGCCGTTTTCACAAATTTCATGGACCACTGGATACAGAGACACGTATCAAATTGATGGGAATCCGCCGCTAACAATTGATAGAAGTACGGGCTTTATGACCTTAACACCGACACGTACAGGTCAGTTCGTCATTGGAATCATTGTGAAGGAATATCGGAATGGACAGTTGATCTCATCTACACGGCGCGATTATCAATTCAATGTGCAGAGTTGTGTGATTGATGTTGTGGCATCTTATTTTGTGCCCACATTCATTTGCGGTTACCAGTATCGGTTTCAAAACAAGAGCACTTCGGCCCAACGATACCATTGGGATTTTGGTGTAGATACATCCACCCGAGACACCTCGAATTTGGGTAGTCCAACCTTTACTTTTCCACATGCTGGAAAATTCAAGGTTAAATTGTTTGCATACAAAAACAAGTGTTTGGATAGTTTTATTGCTTACGTAACGGTCGTTGAACCACTCAAACCCAAATTGCCTGTAGACACCATAATTTGCCCCGGCGGTAGGGTTTCATTGAAATCAAATATCACGGCAGAGGCTTACAAATGGAGCACGGGCGCAACCACGGATACCATAAGCACGGGCAAAGAAGGCTGGGTTTGGTTGGATGTCTTTAGCAAGGTTTGTTCTTGGAGGGATTCGATGCGCATTACGATTGATCGCGCAGTGGTCTCGGCTTTTGGTGATACCGTTTATTGCAGTGATGAAACCTTTAGTCGGGTGATTGGCGCGCTGCCAGGAATGGCGAAATACACTTGGAGCACCGGTGCAACAACGCAGGGAATTGTGGTTACAAAACCGGGCAAGTATTATGTTACAGGAGAAACGCCCAACTACTGTAAATCCAAAGATTCTGTAACGGTGAGTCAGTATACCCCCGTTCAGGCATTGGTGAGTGATACAGTGGTTTGTCCGGGCGTCTCTGTGAATTTTGATGCCAAAGTGAATATCGGCGGAAACACATCGGTGCTGTGGAGCAACGGCGCTACAACCAAGGTGGCTGCAATCTCAAATCCTGGACAACATTGGCTGAAAATTACTGTGGGTTTGTGCTCAGACAGAGATACATTCCAGCTAAAGAATTTCCCTTATGAGTTTGATCTTGGCCGAGATCTGCGTTTTTGTGATAAAATCGATACGATGTTGAATATCAACTTAGCTGGTGCCAGTCGTATCGTATGGAACAAGGAAGTGATCGGCAGAAGTTATCGTCTCACCGAACCTGGCAAAATTGTGGTTGAATTGTTCAATTCCAACAATTGTCCAGAGATAGATTCCATTCAAGTTGCCTTGTTTCCAAATCCGGCGTTAAACCTGGGTGGTGATACAACCCTTTGTTTATCGGAAAATCCAACATTGGACGCCGGTCCAGGAATGATTTCCTATTTGTGGAACACTGGCGCCACAACCCCTACCATTACAGCGTTTGATAGTGGAAGTTATTGGGTTCGTATCAAAGATGTGGAGGGATGTGTTTCATCGGATTCCATCAACATGAAGAAACGCAAGGATTTGTTTCCATCAAACATCTTTATGCCCAATGCATTTACACCCAATGGCGATGGTAGAAACGATTTGTACCCGTTGAATCAATACAAAGTAAAAGGCGCCACATACAACATCAAATTGTACAACCGTTGGGGTGAGAAGATCATGGAATTGGAGAGTCCCGATATTAACTGGGATGGAACAGTCAACGGCAAGCCCGCACCAGAAGGCGTTTACATATTTATGGCGTATTGGATTGGCTGCGACAATGAGAAGCGCTCGTTACAAGGGAATTTTACCCTACTTCGATAATTCCCATATTACAAGGAAGAGTGCACTGCGGTGAATGTTGTAATTTTACAACGGAAAATGCCTTATGAAATTACAGCTGATTAAAAATGCAAAAATCGTTTCTGATAACCACATCTTCGAAGGTGATTTGTTGATAGAAGGGGGCAAGATTGCTCGCATCGATAAAGACATTTCTGTGGATGGCAACGCAGCGATCATTGATGCGGAAGGACAGTTTCTTATACCGGGTGTGATCGATGACCAGGTTCATTTCAGGGAGCCTGGACTTACACACAAGGCGAATATTTATACGGAGAGTAGGGCAGCATTGGCTGGCGGAACAACATCGTTCATGGAAATGCCCAACGTGAATCCCCAAACGGTTACCAATGCATTGTTGGAAGAAAAGTATGCCTTGGGAGCACAATCATCTGCTGTGAATTATTCCTTCTATCTGGGTGGTACCAATGACAATTTGGAAGAAATCAAACGGGTCAACCCAAGAAATGTGTGCGGCGTAAAGATTTTCATGGGTAGCAGCACGGGTAACATGTTGGTTGATAGCGAGATTGCCCTGAATGGATTGTTTGGAAATTCTCCAATTTTAATAGCCACACATTGCGAATGTGAGGGACGTGTAAGGCAACGTTATGCAGACGCTCATGCCAAATATGGGGATGCAATACCCCCTTCGGAACATCCCATCATTCGAGATGCAGAAGCTTGTTATTTGTCATCGTCACTGGCCATTGAATTGGCGAAAAAACACAATGCCCGATTACATGTACTGCACATCACAACGGAAAAGGAAACACATTTGTTCCGCAATGATATTCCGTTGGCGGAAAAACGAATCACTGCAGAAGTTTGTGTTCATCACCTACATTTTTGCGATGACGATTACCAGCGTTTGGGAAATTTGATTAAATGCAATCCGGCCATCAAAACAGCTCAAGATCGCTCAGCGCTTTGGAATGCATTGCTTGATGATAGATTTGATGTGATCGCAACCGACCATGCACCCCACACTTGGGAAGAAAAGCAGAATGCATACCCATCGTCACCAGCTGGCCTACCTTTGGTACAGCACGCGCTTTCCTTGATGATGGATTACGTGACCGAGGGACGACTGAGCATCGAAAAGATGGTTGAAAAAATGTGTCACAACCCTGCCATTTTATATCAGATCGAAGGGCGTGGATTTTTGCGAGAAGGGTATGCTGCTGACCTAGTCTTAATCAAAGAAAATCACAGTCCCGTAACAAAATCAGATTTGTTGTACAAGTGTGGCTGGTCTCCGTTGGAAGGACATACTTTTAAATACGCGCCTTCAAAAGTATGGGTGAATGGTACTTTGAGTTACAACGATGGTGTCATCGGAGAGTTAAACCCCGAGAGGCTCTTGTTTGTGCGCTGATTGTGACTCCGCTCACCGATCACAACATTCTCGATCGTTTAACAAAAAATGCCGTTAAGGTCTGTTCCAAGGGTTTGGATACATCGGCCAAATGATGGTCAATACCCAATTGAAGACATTGTTGTGCAATCGTTGATTGTCGCTCCTTTTCGAATTTGAGGTAATGATCTTGAACCTCATCGGGCTGCAATTTGATGCGTGAATCTGTTTCTAAATCGATGAATTGGATCGGGCGATTTCCCAAATCCAAGAGCATTTCGTGTTGGGCATGATGAATTTGGAGCAAGAGAATTTCACACTTTTGAAAACGTAGCATGGCCATGTATTTCCAAAATGAGGCCTCGGCTGCCGCCTCGGCCGGATCCCACAATAAGTCGCTCAGAATAACAACCAAATGACGACGGCCCACCTGTAAAACGGCACTCTCGAAATTTTGTACCGTTGAATTGGGTTGACTGTGGCTCGTTTCAATTTTTGAATCCCATTGCCAGTATGATCCCAATACCCCAATCTGCTGCTGTAAATGGCCCCGGGTACTTTTGATTGGCGATCGGTAACTGAACCCGTTTTCATTGAACAATCCCAATGAAAAACTGTCCTTTTGTTGCTGTAAGATGTGCGCCATTACCCCTGCACCCAATGCCCCCATTTTTAATTTTAGACTCTGTTCAACGGGATAATGCATGCTTTTGGATACATCCACCCACAAATGCGCTTTCAGGTTGGTCTCCTCATCGAACTGCTTGATGTATTTTTTGTCGGTCCGCGCCAACAATTTCCAATCGATGTTTTTTACACTCTCTCCAGGATTGTAGGGCCTGTGTTCTGCGAATTCCACCGAAAATCCACGAAACGGACTTTTGTGCATCCCCGCAATGAATCCTTCTTTGGCTTTTTGAGCCAACAATTCAAAATTGGAGAATGATTGAATTTCTTCGAGTAACACGGTGGTATAATGAACAAAAAAGGCCGGCGAGCCGGCCTTTTTTTAACGCGTTGAATGATTACAATTGTGCATCAATTTTGGATGCGATGTTCTGCTTAGGAACAGCCCCAACAATCTTGTCAACCAATTGACCATTTTTGAAAATCAACAAGGTAGGAATGCTGCGCACACCATAGTTCATGGAAATATCTGGATTCTCATCCACATTCAATTTTCCAATTACCGCTTTGCCTGCATATTCGTTGGATAATTCATCCACCATCGGACCAATCATGCGGCAAGGACCGCACCATTCTGCCCAAAAATCTACCAATACGGGTTTGTCTGATTGCAAAACAACTTCGTTGAAATTGCTGCTTGTAAATTTTTCTGCCATTGTACTGTTTATTATTATTTCAAATTTAAGAATTTTCTCTTCGCTTATGCGATAATTTCTTTGTTTCTCGCAACCCCTATGCCAAACAAAGCATAGTCGTAATAAACTGGGTCGTGTGGACGAAATGCACGCAATCTGTCGGTCAGTTCACAGCAACTCTGCCAATCTGACTTATTGCGAAGCAACAAGCCCAATTCTTGTGCAACGCGCTCGACATGCACATCCAACGGACACATGAGTACCGCTGGCGAAACTTTTCGCCAGATGCCAAAATCAACAAGGGAGTGGGGTCTTACCATCCATCGGAAATACATGTTCAACCGCTTACATGCACTGCCTTTTGCCGGCGATGCCAAATGTTTATCGGTTCGTTTCTCATGCGGAAAGGTTTGCCATATTCCCTGAAATCGCTCCAAAGCCCGAAAAACCTGATCATCAACAGGCGCCTCGAGCACATCTTTACCAAAGAACAAATCCTCCAAACTCGGCGCCCCCGAATACCAAACCCGAAAAAAACGAATCATCGAAATCACATCCTCACCATTCAACGTGCGATGAACAAACGACCTCAAACGTTGCAAATCACTTTCCTCATGCTGCATCACAAAGTCAAATGGCGCATCATCCATCAGTAACATCAATTTTTGTGCACTGTTGATGATGGTCTTGCGCTGTCCCCACGCCATAATCGCAGCGAAAAATCCAGCCAATTCAATGTCTTGCAACCGACTGTATCGATGAGGGATTTGTACCGGATCATGGGGAATAAACGCATTTTCCTCCACTTCCTTGGCCCAAAAATCGAGCAGATCCTTGATTTCTGAGTCTGTCATTGCCCCTTTAATACAATCAAACTTTCGCCAAAGCGGTTTCCAAATCGGCAATCAAGTCGTCTACGTGCTCAATGCCCACGCTCAATCGAATCAAACTATCTTTCAATCCGTTGGCCTCTCGCTCTGCCTTTGGGATGCTTGCGTGCGTCATCGTTGCAGGGTGTCCAACCAAACTTTCAACACCGCCCAAACTTTCAGCCAATGCAAACAACTGCGTGGATTTCAAAAAGGTCAACGCTTTCTCAATAGCATCGTCTTTCAATGTGAAAGAAATCATCCCACCAAAATCCTTCATTTGTTTCTTCGCTACGGCGTGGTTGGGGTGACTCTCAAACCCTGGCCAGTATACTTCGCCCACTTTGGGGTGTGATTTGAGCCAGTGCGCCACTTTTGCTCCGTTTTCGCAATGACGCTGCATGCGGATGTGTAAGGTTTTGATTCCTCGAAGGGTTAAGAAACAGTCCATCGGACCGGGAGTAGCACCGCAAGAATTCTGAATAAAGGCCAAACGATCGCGCAATTCATCGCTCGAAGTACACAAAACGCCCATCACCACATCGCTATGACCATTGATGTACTTGGTGGCAGAATGCATCACAATATCAGCGCCCATTTTCGCAGGATTTTGCAAATAGGGCGATGCAAATGTGTTGTCGACCACCACAATGCTGTTGTACTCGTGCCCAATTTGAATCATCAATGCAATGTCAATGATGCGAAGCAACGGATTGGTAGGGGTTTCTACCCAAATCATTTTGGTTTTCTCATTCATGACGGCGCGCACGGCAGCTTCATCGCTCATATCAACGAAGTGAAACTTGATGCCATACTGTGCAAATATTTTGGTAAATAGGCGATAGGTTCCGCCATACAAATCATTGGTGCTCACCACTTCATCACCGGGCGAAAGCAACTTTGCACATGCATCTACAGCACCCATACCCGTGCTAAAACACAGTCCATGTTTTGTGCCTTCCAAGGCCGCCAAGTTCTTTTGCAACACATCGCGCGTTGGATTCTGCGTGCGGGCGTATTCATATCCTTTGTGATCGCCCGGTGCGGCTTGTACATAAGTACTTGTTTGGAAGATGGGCGTCATGATGGCCCCTGTGGTAGGATCAGGTTCTATACCCGCGTGCAATACCAGCGTTTCTATGTGGTTTGAGTTCATTGTGCGATGCGCTATTGTCTTTCACAAAGTAACACCGCAACTTCCGACAATTTACGATTTTGGTTGGATGTCTTTCAACACTTCTTCCACCACGCTTGGGAAATGGGCCATTTCCAGTTCATGGATTTTATCGGCCACTGCGTGGGCGTCATCATCTGGCGAAATAGGGCATCGACCTTGAAAAATGGGCGCGCCATCGTCGTACTTTTCGGTTACCCAATGCACAGTAATACCCGTTTCAGTCTCCCTAGCCGCGACCACTGCCTCGTGTACATGCATCCCAAACATCCCTTTGCCACCAAATTTGGGCAACAAGGCAGGGTGAATGTTGATTACATGAGGAAATTGGTCCAACAATCGCTGGGGAAACAACCAAAGAAATCCTGCCAATACGATCAAATCAGGGGAATACGAAGCCAATAAAGCATCCACGCGATTGCCCGTTTTCCATTCTTCGCGGTTGAATAACTCACATGGAACACCCAATCTGTTGGCTCTTTCGATCACGCCCGCACCCTCAACATTGCAAAAAATCCCAGCAACGGTTATTTCGCTGCCCTCAAAGTGATGGATGATGTTCTCTGCATTGCTGCCACTGCCTGAAGCGAAAATGACGATTTTCATGGTTTGATATTGCTTTGGTTTACCATGATTTCCAATGCGCGCATCAAGGAATTTCGCGGTTGATTCGGGGCAAATAAGAACCCATCAATGGCAATGCAGCGCTGATTTGCTTCGTCAATGATCATCTTTCGAACGAACGGACCCCTTCTGTCTGTGTTTAACTCCGTATACCAACCCTTCAAGTAGTATACTTTGTTATGATTTTCAATAACCGAAGAAAAGGTTTTGGGAAAAATGCCACTGCTGCTCACTTCAACCCAAGTGCCCTCCGCAGTGCGAAGGTATTTTTGTGTGAATCGGTTACGATCTACTACTGCAGAATCCATGGTCAACTCCTTTGAATGTGACAGCGGGTAAATATTCACCATGAGGTTGCTGTGAAATTGGCTATTCTCATTGCGTAGCCAAGCAAAATCGTTGGTCGCTTGTACCAATTTTAAATCCGCATTTAACAATAAATCAATGTTGTATTTGCCAGCAAGTAATCGCGAAACGCTGTCGGAATACCGATTTTGTTCCAACGCACCGTGGCGTCGCATGGATCCTGTTGTGACCGCTCGAAGCTCTAATTTGTGCGATTCTGCACAAAGGAATGCTTGGTGTTTTTTTATCCAATGACTGTTCAAATTTTCACCCGCCGAATGGGTGTCGAAAATCCATAAAACTACCTGGGGTTTGGCCCAAACATCTTTGATCCACCGACAATTTACATTGTCAATCACAGTGTCTTTGGCAATCGCGGTTTCAACCGAATGATGAAAATCTCCATCCATGGCTGATTGTGGATCAATAACCCATACCAATGGATTGGCATGCAACGGTTTGAGTGTTTGTGGGTCCTCCTGGCTATGCTGCTGAACGCTATGCAATTCAAAATTGAACCGCGATTCAAAATACTGAGGGTCTCCTGGTTCGCGGTTCTCTTCAAAGCGCACCAAATTGCTATCAGCCAAAAAAACGGTGGTGGTAAAAATATCTTGAATCGAATCTTCCCAACTTTCTGGGTAAAAAACGCGAATCTCAGCAGCACTTCCGACCGATGTGTCGAGCCCATTTTGAGCGGTCCGTTGGCAGCCACTGGGAACAAGGGCCATTATAATGACCAGGGTAAAGGATAACCCAAAGCTGAACCAACGATTTTGCATGTCTTGCATCAACCCCTACGGGTTTTTTGAATGATCAAACGCTGTCCAACTTGAATAGAATTGGATCTCAAATGGTTCCATGTTTTTATCTGTGTAACCGTCACCCCATGTGTTTTGGCAATGGCACTTAATGTTTGACCACGTCTAACAACATGCACCACGCGCATTGAACCTGTTCTTGCTGTTGAGACACCGGTGGAGCCTGCTACTTGAACGCCCCTAGGCACCGATTTTGGGTAAGCATAGGGAGCTCGATAGTTGGTTGGTACCACATTGTGGTTGTATTTGGCGAATGCGGCTGCGCTGTCAAAGCGGTCTATGAACTGCATGCTGGCATTGTAAGGCATCAGAATAACGCTGCCATGTGCCATGTCTGTGTTTTGATTCAACAACTCCTGATTCAAACCGACCAAGTTGTGATGGGTTCCCAAGTATTCGTTGATTTTGCCCAAATGCATGGTGGAATCGATTTTTGTGGGTGCCAAAACGATGCTTTGATCATTGTGAACAGCGTTTTTTCCTTTCTCAGTGAAATTCAAAACATAAGCAACGGCGATAAATTTGGGCACATAGTTTTGGGTTTCCTTGGGAAGAAAGGGAAGGACTTCCCAGAAATTGGTTTTGCCACCACTTCTGCGGATGGCTTTTTGCACATTGCCAGGACCACAATTGTATGAAGCAATGCTCATGAGCCAGTTGTTGAAAATGGATTGAGAATTGGCAAAATACTCGCACGCTTTCTGGGTGCTTTCCACGATGCTCTTGCGATCGTCGCAGGGATAGCCAATGCGCATCCCCATCAATTTGCCGGTGTAAGGCATGAATTGCCATAACCCAGTTGCACCGCACCAAGAAACGGCGGAGGGATTCAAGTTGGATTCAATCACCGAAATGTATTTTAGCTCGGTAGGCAATCCATTTTTATCCAATATTTCTTCAAAAATGGGGAAGTACAACTTCATTCGCTCGTGGATTTGGTTAAAGTAACCTTCGCCATATCCCATGAAATAACGAATGTGTTGTTCCACCATGCGATGATATTCAAAAGGTATTGTACTGCCTATTTGCGACATCATCGCCTCGAACTCACGACCATTTCTGTATCTTGCTTCATCATGTCCGACCGGACTGTGTGATGGAATATTGCCCAATAAAATCTGGGTGAGACTGTCGATACGGGAAATGTGATTGCCACCTTCGGGGTCCAAAGGTGCTTGAGCAAACGCAGTAGTCACGCTGCTTCCCAATAACAATACCGACAGAAAAAACGACCTCATCATATATTTCAAAATTAACGCAGAATTGTGCGCTTCCTTTTATTAGCAAAGACTGAGCCAAAAATTATCCAACAAACAAATGTGTATATTTGTAATAATTGAGGTGGCATGAATCTCGGAAGTATTTGCTACCTTAGAGTTACTAATAAATTATACACCCAGTGGCATTGTCAAAAAATATCCTATCGCCTGAAAATGAAGCACAGACCTTGGCGCAAGTGCAAAAGTTGAATTTGAAAAATGGTGGATTGAGCATCGGTATTCCGAAAGAAGTGACTTTTCAGGAAAACAGGGTTCCATTGACGCCGGCTGCTGTTGCGTACTTTACCTCGAACGGACATTCCATCACCATTGAATCGGGGGCGGGGAGAAATGCCAATTTTTCGGACATTCAATTCAGCGAGGCAGGTGCACAAATAGTCTATTCAAACAAGGAAGTTTACGACTGTGAAACCATCTTGAAAATTGATCCCCCAACTTTGGCGGAGATAGAATTGATGAAGCCAGGCCAATTGCTGATTTCGGCATTGCAAATCAACCAGTTGGACTCAATATTGCTGCGTAAACTCATGGAAAAGAAAATCAATGCCATGGCGTATGAATATTTGGAAGATGATGGAGGTACCCGACCCATCATTCGTGCCATGAGCGAGATTGCCGGAACCGCGAGTATACTGATTGCCGCTGAGTACTTGAACAATACCCACATCGGAAAAGGCGAGTTGCTCGGCGGATTTGCAGGTGTTCCACCCACGCAGGTTGTTGTTATTGGTGCGGGTGCAGTGGGAGAGTTTGCCACCAAAGCTGCGATGGGACTTGGAGCCAATGTCAAAGTGTTTGATAACAACATGTATCGCTTGCGACGAATCCAGAAGTCTTTTGGTTTTCATTTATACACCTCTACATTGCAACCCCAGGTGATCAAAAGTGCAGTAGCCAGTGCCGACGTTGTCATTGGCGCCCTGTCAGGCAATACTGCAAGAAGTCCAATCGTCATAACAGAAGAAATGGTCATGTCGATGCGCCCCCATTCTGTTTTGATCGATGTCGCAATCGATCGCGGTGGGAATTTTGAGACTTCAGAAGTTACCAACCACGAGAAACCCATATTCCACAAACACGATGTGATTCATTACTGTGTTCCCAACATTGCCTCACGCGTGAGCCGGACGGCCAGTTATACGCTGAGTAATGTATTTACGCCAATGCTTGATGAAATGGCCCAATTGGGTGGATTTGGAGAGTTTCTGCGCATGAAATCAGGCGTTCGCAAAGGTACCTACTTGTACCGCGGCAGTCTAACCAACAAGAACTTGGCCGATAAATTTTCAATCAAATACCACGACATCGATTTGATGGTGGGGCTATACATGTAATTACACCAAATGGTGATGCATTTTGGTTGCATCAATGTGCTGAAAATGGGTTTCGACCCGGCTCGCATGGGTGTCTGTGATCAAAATTTGTCCGTAACCAGAAGCCCCGACCAATTCAATCAAACGCTGAGCGCGTTGCTCATCGATTTTTTCAAAAATATCATCCAAAAGCAAAATGGGATGGTTGTTTGTAACGCTTTGAAAATAATTGTATTGCGCCAATTTTAAGGCGATGATGAAGCTCTTGATTTGTCCTTGAGAACCAAATTTCTTCAAAGGAAATTCCCCCAAATTGAACTGTAGATCATCCTTGTGAATACCCACAGACGTGCGTTGTGATGCCATGTCGAGCCGGTGAGCATCCTGTAACAATGCAGCGAAATCCCCATCGTGCAGTGGACTGTCATAAGTGATGCTGGGGCGCTCGGATCCTTGGCTTAAGGATTGGTAAATGTCCACAAAATGAGCAAGCAATTCGGCAACGAAAGTCTTTCTGCGCTCGTAAATTAACAAACCTGCGGGAATCAGTTTGGCATCAAAACTTCCAAGTAAATCAGGGTCTATATATCGTCCTTGCATCGATTTTAACAATGCATTGCGCTGTTCCAAAGTCTTTTTATAGATGCTCAAGTTTTGGAGATAGGCCTTGTCTATCTGACATAGACTCAAATCCACAAATTTTCTGCGGTCATCGCTATTTCCCAGGGCTAGTTCGATGTCGTATGGTGTGATAAACACCGTTTGAATCATCCCAACATGGTCGAGGAGTCTGGGATAGGCTTTGTCGTTCTTTTTGATGCTCTTTTTTCCCGCCTCGAATTGAATCAGGATGTCGGCTGGCGCTTCTCCCTCAAAATGGCCTTTAATGGTGAAAAATGATTCGTTGTGTTCGATGATTTGACTGTCAATGCCGTTGAAATAACTCTTGGCATTGGCCAAGTAATGCACTGCATCCAAAATATTGGTCTTGCCTACGCCATTGGCTCCAGTGATGGTGTTAATCCCATTGCAAAACTCCAAAGCGCGCTCGCTGTGGTTCTTGAAGTGAAACAATTGAAGTCGTTGCAAATACACAGTGCAAAGTAAATCAATTGACACGGTGATGTGGAATTATGGCAGGAATAGAGTTATTCCAATTTGTCCACATTGGCCATCAGTTTTTTTTGTTTGATTTATCTTCGTTTGCTTCGAATTATGCCTGTTTTTTCTCACTTGCACGTCCATACTCAATATTCACTGCTCGATGGTGCAGCGAGTATCAAAAGTCTCGTGAAAAAAGCCAAAGCCGATGGGATGCCAGCGTTGGCAATTACAGACCACGGCAACATGTTTGGGGCGTTTGAATTTTACCAAGCAGTGACCAAAGAAGGTCTGATGCCGGTCATTGGATGTGAGTTTTATGTGGTGGAAGATCGATTTCAGAAGTCATTCACCCAAGGAGCCAAAGACAAGCGCTTTCACCAATTGCTATTGGCAAAAAATCAACAGGGTTATGCGAACTTGAGTAAGTTGTGTTCTCTTGGCTATTTGGAGGGGTTGTACAGCAAATATCCGCGCGTGGATCGTGCTTTGATTGAACAATACAGCGAGGGATTAATCGCCACTACATGCTGCATTGGAGCGCAGGTTCCGCAAGCAATTCTTTGGAAAGGCGAAGAAGAAGCTGAGCGCATTTTTTGTGAGTGGCATAAAATATTCGGAGAGGATTATTACATTGAATTACAGCGTCACGGACTACAGAATTTGGACGGAACTGGCATATCGCAGGAGGACATCAACCAGATTCTGATCAAATGGGGTCGAAAATATAACGTGCCCATCATCGCCACGAACGATTCTCACTACACCGACAAGAAAGATGCGAATGCACACGACATTTTGCTTTGCATCAATACAGGTGAGTTTCAAAGTACCCCTAAGGCCAGCAATGAAGAGGGTGGGAAGGGATTTCGTTTCGCATTTCCTAACGATGAGTTCTTCTTCAAAACACAGGCTGAAATGGAGGCACTTTTTGCCGATATCCCTGAAGCCCTGGACAATACCAATCGATTGATTGATTCGATCGATCCACCCAAACTATCAAGGGACATTGTACTTCCAAACTATGCTTTGCCCACAGGATTCGATGACCAGAATGTATTTCTCAAACATTTGGCCTACGAAGGATGCAAGAAGCGCTATGGTGGCGTCATTCCCACAAATGTGCAAGAGCGATTGGATTTTGAATTAAATACGATTACTCATTCTGGATTCGCCGGTTACTTTTTGATTGTACAAGATTTTACCACCGCTGCCAGAGAAATGGATGTGTGGGTTGGTCCAGGTCGAGGCTCTGCTGCAGGTAGTTTGGTTGCCTATTGCTTGGGTATCACCAATGTGGATCCGGTGAAATACGATTTGCTGTTTGAGCGTTTCTTGAATCCTGAGCGTGTGAGCATGCCCGACGTCGATATTGATTTCGACGATGTGGGTCGCGATCGCGTCATTCAGTACGTCGCCAAAAAATATGGGGAACGTCGCATCGCCCAAATCATCACTTACGGAACGATGGCCGCCAAGAGTGCCATTCGCGATGTAGGTAGGGTGTTGCAGTATCCATTGCAAAATACCGATCGATTGGCGAAAATGGTGGTGGGGAACTTGAACCTTCAGACGCTATTGCATGTTGATCCGGACGAACTGGCAAAAGACGATTCTAAGAATTTAAAGCCCGAGGAAATCGACAGCATTCGCGAAATACAAAAGGTTTATAATGGCAACGACGATGCTGCCAAAGTGCTAAAAGACGCGGAAAAACTCGAGGGTAGTGTAAGAAATACCGGTGTGCACGCTTGCGGAATTATCATCGCACCGCAGGATATCGATGAATTGGTGCCTGTTGCACTTTCCAAAGAATCACAGTGGATTCAGGTACAATACGATGTGAACCAAATTGAAAAAGCAGGTCTCCTGAAAATGGACTTTTTGGGGTTGAGTACGCTCACCATCATGAAGGATGCCATCAAATTGATCAAAGAGACCGTGGGCGATGTCATTGATTTGGATACCATTCCGCTCGACGATGTCAAGACCTACGAATTGTTTCAACGTGGAGAAACCAATGGTGTGTTTCAGTTTGAAAGTCCAGGAATGCAGAAGTACATGCGCGAACTCAAACCCACGCAATTTGGTGATTTGATTGCCATGAACGCATTGTATCGTCCCGGACCGCTGAAATATATCCCCGATTTTATCGATCGGAAACACGGACGCAAACCCGTGGTTTTTGATTTGCCAGAAATGGAAGAATACCTGAGTGAAACCTATGGTATCACCGTTTATCAAGAGCAGGTAATGTTGCTGAGCCAGAAATTGGCTGGGTTCTCTAAAGGCAAGGCCGATGAGCTGCGCAAAGCCATGGGTAAGAAGAACAAAAGCATCATTGATCAGCTCAAGGGCGATTTCATGGCGGGTGCGTTAGAACGAGGATTCGCTGAGAAAACCTTGGAGAAAATCTATTCGGATTGGGAAGAATTTGCACAATATGCCTTTAACAAATCGCACTCAACCTGCTATGCGGTCATTGCATTCCAAACAGCCTATTTAAAAGCCAATTATCCGGCCCAGTTCATGGCTGCGGTGTTGAAGAGCAACATGGGCGATATCAAGAAAATCACCTTCTACATGGAGGAGTGTCATCGACAAGGAATCAAAGTGTTGGGGCCCGATTTGAATGAGAGTAGGAATGTATTTACGGTTACGCCGAGCGGACAGATTCGCTTTGGTCTAAGTGCTGTAAAAGGGGTGGGCGATAACGCCGTGGAAGAGATTTTGCTTGATCGCGACAAAAATGGACCGTTTAAGAGTTTGTTCGACCTCACCACGCGGGTGAATCTTCGCGCCGTTAATAAGCGAAATATTGAAAACATGGCAAAAGCCGGAGTTTTTGATTTTGACCCAAGGTATCACCGAGCCCAATATGTGAAAGAGGATGCCAACGGAACCAATGGCATTGAACTCGCCATTCGCTACGGACAGCGAATCCAACAAGAGAAATTTAGTGGTCAAATGGGCTTGTTTGGAGGTGGTGCAAACCTCAATAACGAAGAACCCAAATTGCCCCAAGTCGATAAACTCACCCTTCTTGAAGAACTCAAAGAAGAAGAAGAATTGGTGGGGGTATTCCTCAGTAAACACCCCCTTGACGACTTCAAATTTATCTACGACAGCATCGTAACCACTAGCGTCAAGGAATATCGAGACGCTTTGGAAAATAAATCACCCCAAGTGTTTCAAATGATGGGAATCATCACCAGTGCCAAAGAGTTTATGAGCCAAATGGGAAACCCCTATGCGCGATTCAATTTTATGGATTACTCTGGGACGATTGAATTATCTCTGTTTAAAGAAAAGTATTTGAAATTCAAGCACTTGGTTGATAAAGATTACATATTGCTCATCCAAGGACAAACCGATTATTCCAAAACCAAAGACGAAATGCGGATGAATATTCACCACATTCAATTGGTGTCGGATGTGGATCCTTTAACCATTTATCGATCCATTCAAGTGGATATGACACCTTCTGATTTGGAACAAGGAAAGCAGCAAATTGTGAGCGATGTCCTTTCGCAGTTCCCCGGTAAATGTCCGCTGTATTTCAATTTTTACGATGCCGATGAAAACATGACCCTTCGCATGGTGTCAAGAGCAGGTTTGAATTTCACAAACGAGGTACGTGAGATGCTCAACGACATGGAAGTGGTTTACACGCCCAGGTTGGATGATCGTTGGTTGGTTGAACGCAAAGATGAAAGTCGCAGGTTTTACAATAGCTAGAAATCTGGTTCAAGCCGATTATCCGCTGAAAGAGGCTTTGCTTTCGGTGTTGCCACTGTGTGATGACATGGTCATTGCTGTTGGAAATTCAGTGGATGGCACAAAGGAGTACATCGAGGCTATGCAAGAGCCCAAGATTCGATTGTTTGATACCATATGGGACGACAACAAGCGAGAGGGTGGCGCTGTGCTAGCAGATGAGACCAACAAGGCCCTCGATCAAGTTGCAAAGGATGCGGATTGGTTGGTTTACATTCAAGCCGATGAGTGTCTGCACGAGCGATATTTGCCTGTGGTCAAGTCGGCCATGGAAAAGTATTTGAACGATGCAGAAGTCGATGCACTGTTGTTTGACTATTTGCATTTTTATGGCAATTACTCGATGGTTGGTGATTCCCGACGATGGTATCGCCAAGAAATACGAATTATCAAAAACAACCGCGACATTCGCAGCTGGAAGGATGCCCAAGGATTCAGGACTGCGGATGGCAAAAAGTTAAAAGTTGCCAAAATTGATGCCTGTATCTATCACTATGGATGGGTTAAACACCCCAAATTCCAACAGCAAAAACAAGCTCAATTTCATCGCCTCTGGCACAACGACGATTACATGGAGAAGAAAGTATTGGTGAGTGATGAGTTTGACTACGGTGGAATTGATTCATTGAGGCATTTTGAAGGAACTCATCCAGAAGTGATGAAATCCCGAATCGATGCAATGGATTGGCAGTTTGATGTCGATCCTACCAAAAAGAACTTTGGCTTAAAAGCAGGACTTTTGCATTGGATTGAGAGAATCAGTGGATGGCGGGTAGGAGAGTATAAAAATTTCATTCGAATTCGATGATAGACAAACGAGTAGTGATTATTGGTGCCGGTGCATCCGGATATTTCACAGCCATACGGCTGAAAGAATTGAACCCATCTGTGGATGTGTTGATTTTAGAAAAAACAGGCAAAACCTTGTCGAAATTGAGGATTAGCGGGGGCGGACGTTGCAATGTTACCCATGATTGTAAAGGCGTATCTGCGCTATTACAACATTACCCTCGGGGCAAGACTTTTTTGAAGAAGATCTTTCACGATTGGTCTGTTCAAGATACCATTGATTGGTTCGAAATAAATGGTGTGCCTTTGAAGACAGAAGCGGATGGTCGAATGTTTCCGCAATCGGATTCTTCAGAAACGGTCGCCCAAATGCTAGAATGGAAAGCCAAAAAGTTGGGTATTGGTCTTCGCACCAATGCTTCAGTGGTGACCATTGTGCCCATGCCCAAAGAAGGTGCTTATCGATGGCAATTGAATTTCAATACGGGCGGTAGCGAATTGGCCACGGATGTTGTTCTCGCAATGGGTGGATTCTCCAAAGAGTCGCAGTACAACATGATTTCGACATTGGGGGTGGATATTGTTCCGCCGGTTCCTTCGCTGTTCACCTTTAACATACCCGATGCCACGCTGCATGTCCTTCACGGTCTCTCTGTGCAAGATGCAAAAGTGAAACTCACTGGTTACCCTGAGGCATATCACGGCCCTTTGTTGGTGACCCATTGGGGACTGAGTGGTCCCGCCGTGCTAAAGACTAGCGCATGGGCTGCACGATGGATGAACGAAAAAGCCTATTGCACCACAGCTTTGGTGTCGTGGCTCAATCTAAGCGAGGACGAGATGCGAGAACTGTTGCGTGATACGCTTGAGGCGAACCCGAAAAAGAGAATTGATAATGTATCAATCGATGGGATACCTCGCCGACTATGGGAGTATATTCTCAAGCGTGCAGAAACACCGATCACGAAAATGGCTGCAGATTTAAGCAAGTTCGAGTTTAACAAGTTGATTGAAAATCTCTGTCGGATGCCATTTGATACGGATGGTAGAACAATGTTCAAAGAGGAATTCGTAACGGCTGGTGGAATTGACCTGAGCCAAGTCAATCCGAAAAGCATGGAAATAAAGGGCCTGACAGGTCTCTATGCTACAGGTGAAGTATTGGATGTAGATGGTGTAACCGGCGGGTTCAATTTTCAAGCGGCATGGTCAACCGCTGCGACCGCTGCTAAAGCATTGGCGAGCTAATCCTTGTCATTGAATTTATAACCCAAGCCACGGTGACTTAAAAAGTACTTTGGGTTTTTAATGTCCACTTCGAAATACTTGCGGAATGCAAGGATGAAATTGTCGATAGTTCGGGTACTTGGAAACACAGTGTAACCCCAAACAGTTTTCAAAATTTCCTCGCGCGTCACGACTTGGTTTTTCTTTTCAATCAACAAGCGCAATAACTGGGCTTCTTTCTTGGTGAGTTTGAACTCCCCGTTGATTCCCATGGCTTTGTAACTGTTAAAATCCACGAAATTTCCGCCAAAATTGTATTCCATGAAGTTGATTGCAGGATCTTCACGATGAGCGCGCATCAATATCTTTTGAACACGAAGCAACAATTCTTCCAGCTCAAACGGCTTGCTCATGTAATCATCTGCACCTGATTTGAGTCCGTTGATTCGGTCTTGTGCCGTGCTGCCCGCAGAAAGTATCAGGATGGGAACATTGTTGCTCGATAATCTAATGTGGTGGGTTGCTGTCAATCCATCCATGCTGGGCATCATGATATCCATGATGATTAAGTCAAAACTCTCGGTCTTTAGCTTGTTAATAGCAACAGCACCGTGAGGAGCAAGGGTCACTTTATACCCTTCAGATTCGAGATTGATTTTAAGTAGTTCGGCGAGGTCTTGTTCATCCTCAACAACCAAGATTCTGTAGTTAATCATTCCATTCGACAGTCGTAAGCGTTAAATACAATGTTGAATTTTGAGCCATTGGGGGTGTTAGAGGTTACATCAATGCTTGCTTTGTGTAATTGAAGAATTTGTTTCACCAGATACAAACCAAGTCCGGAACCTTGTCTACTCCTCGTTCTTTCATCGCCGATGCGATAAAATTTCTCAAAAATGCGGCCTCTCTCATCCATGGGTATGCCGATTCCTTGGTCAGAAACCGTTACGCCAAATACGCCGTCACGAATGAATGAATTCACGCTTACATTAACGCAGTTTTCGTCGCTATATTTTATTGAATTTGTAAATAAATTAATAAAAACGATTTTTAACATCTGCTCATCGCATAAAATTAAAAAATCTTGTGATTCAACTAAACTATTTTTTAGTACTTCATTGGCTGAGAACTGTCCTTCATCGATGGCTTTTTCAATAACTTCGTGAATTCGCACCCATTTTTCATTCTTGGTGGGTATGCGGTTCTCGAATTGTGTGGCCATGAGCACCCGTTCCATCATCCCCGATAACCTGTCGATACTTTGTTTGGAAATCTCCAAAATGCGGTCTTGGTTTTCCTTGTTTTTATTGCGAATCACAGTTTGGATGGCCAACTTTGCTGCGGCTATCGGCGTTTTTAACTCATGGGTTACAGCCATCATGAAATTGGTCTTTTGTTGGTTGAAACGAATGATTTTCTCAAGGTAATAATACATCAAGCCAATAATTATCAGTGTGATAATGCCGACGGTGATTCCTTCCCCAAGCCAAGCATTTTGCTTGTTTTTGAGTTTTTTTCGTATTTGTGCTGTCTCTTGTTTAGGTATCGAGAAGGCAATGTTTACGACCATGGAATCGCCACCGACCAAACGTTTGTTCAATTGGGGGACCATTTTGTAATAGTTAGCACAAAATTTTGCTACTTTATCGATGTTATAAAAATCTTTAGTATTTATTTTGTAACTAAAATTATCTATAGTAAAATGTTGTTTTTTTACAAATTCATCTGATTGAAATTTGTTGTAGCATAACAGTTTTCTATTTTCTAATAACTCAAGTTGCAATTTTGACTCGGCCACACTGTATTTGAGAAGAGAATACGTCCACCAGCCCAAAGCCGCGGTCATGTACAACGCAATGAAAACGGCAATACTTGTTAATAAGCGTCGTTGTTTGATCATTTCACAGAAAATTTGGGTTTGCTTTGCCCAAAGGTCGCAATATTCCTTTGAACATTTTAACTTGCCTCCAATTAGTTTTCATGACAACCAATCCAACATTACTCGCCATTCAGCAGATATCCAGCGAATTATCACAAATCGATTTTCTTTTTTCAAACCAAGACACCGAACCTTACGGGTCGGACTACACGGAAGATTTGTTTTTTCAGCCCACCGCTGTGTGTTTTCCGGCTTCTACAAATGACGTATCTGCAATCATGAAGCGTTGTGACGCCCTCAATGTTCCGGTTTTTACCCGCGGCGCGGGAACAGGTTTGTCTGGTGCGTGTTTGCCCGTTTCCGCGGGTTTGGTGATCAGTACGAAAAAAATGAATCGCATCGTGAGCATCGATACGCAAAACCTAACAGCGACCGTAGAAAGTGGTGTAATCAATGCCAATCTCAAATCGGCTGTAGAAGAACACGGTTTGTATTATCCCCCAGATCCCGCTTCGCAAGGAAGTTGTAGCATTGGTGGGAACTTGGCACATGGTGCGGGCGGACCCCGAGCGGTCAAATATGGAATTACGCGCGATTATGTGTTGAACCTAGAAGTGGTTTTGGCAAATGGTGATGTGATATGGACGGGCGCCAATACACTCAAGAATTCCACTGGATTTTCACTCACACATCTGATGGTGGGCTCAGAGGGTATGTTGGGTATCATCACTCAAGCTGTATTGAAGTTGATCCCGAAACCTACGCAAGAATTGCTTTTGTTGGCATCCTTTGCGAATCTTACCGATTGTGCCCAAGCCGTGAATTCGGTCCTCTTGTCGAAATATAAACCTTGTGCCATCGAATTGATGGAAAAGTCGGGTGTGGAAATTTCGATGCATGCAACGCAAACAGCATTTCCTACGCATGAAAGTGCTGAAGCATATCTCTTGTTTGCCTTTGATGGGTTTGAGGGCGATGATTTGTTTGCTGAGGCTGAAGGGATTTTTGGAATTTTGGAAGATCACAATGCCCTGGATATTCTTCCGTCGCCCAATGCTGATGTGGCTGCATCCTGGTGGAAAGTGAGACGCGCAATCGGCGAAACCGTAAAACAGGTATCGCCCTACAAAGAAGAAGATACAGTTGTGCCAAGATCGGCGATGTCCGGTTTGCTTCAGAAAGTCAAGGAAATAGGAGAGGCCTATGGTTTTCAGTCGGTTTGCTACGGACACGCAGGTGATGGAAATTTGCATGTGAATATCCTAAAAAACGACATCGATGATTTGAGATGGAAGGAGGAAATACCCAAGGCGATTGTTGAAATATTTACTTATTGCAAATCGGTAGGTGGTACGATTAGTGGCGAACACGGAATTGGCTTGGTGCAGTCACCGTACTTGCCCATTGTTATGGGGGATACGCACTTTTCGTTGTTCAAAGGCATCAAGGCTACTTTCGATCCGAAAGGACTGCTCAATCCCGGAAAATGGCTTGGTTAAAGGTTGTTTAGGTCTCTCACCACAACGGTAGAAAAGGCCACCGGCTTGTCACTGAATAGTACTTTCGTCTTGGCCCAAGTTTCTTCAAAGAGGGCAGAATGGCGATATTCATTGAGGCAATCTTCACTTTCCCAAAGGCTATAGGTTGACAATTGATTGGGTTTTCCCTCAGTTCGTAACAACTTTAGACCATGATTACCTGGAAAGTTTCTGATGGCCAATTTTGACGCATCAAACACCGATAGAAATTCATCTACCTTGTCTGATTGGAAAGTCATGATTACAATACGATGGATCATTCTTTGAAAAATAATACAACCTGTTTGTCCTCGTTTAATGAAAGATATTGGGCCGCAGATCCCGCATTTACTGCAATTTGCATGATGTCGCCATGACCAAACATGCACAATTCCATTCCCTCGGGTACATCGTTATAAGATTGACTCAAACGCGTTATTTCCATCGTGTTGTTTAACATCAAACGGAAAGGACGTCCCTGCCCAACCTCTTCAAAAAGCTGTTTGTTGATGTTTAAATAGGCATTTCCGTAATAATCGTTGTAAATGACCGTTAATCGCATCATGCCGTTGGAAAGTGTGGGCTGGGGCGGTGAGGAACGAACCATCATTTCTTTGATTGCAAATCCCGCGGACTCCAGATCCATGTTCGCAGATAGCAATTGTTTCAGCGCCGGAATGTAAACCTCTTTTAGAGGATCGAAAATATTGATATTATCTGCGGGTGTTATGTTGTAGTAGGTGATTTCTTCCTCACCAAAATACAGAGGCAACAATCCGGAATCTGGCCCCATAAAGTACTTTCCTTGGTGCTTAGCCACAACAAATCGATTGGGTAGGCGGCTCATGGTTCCAAACCGACAGATGTGCACTGTACCCTCTGGAAATTCGTTCAATACCAATTTCAAAAATACACTTTGACCCAAAATATGTCCTTTCTTGAAAGGCTGAGGGGTGATGAGTGTTTTTAACGATGCAAATTCCGTGGCCATTCTTGCCATCGCAACGGTATAATCGGGGGATTCAACCCGAAAATCGCAAATCAGATGAATGAGCGGTTGGAGCGAATGGTTGGTGTTCGGCATGAATTGGACGGCATGCAAATATATTCAATGTCCGAACGATTAGTGGGATAAATTTGACCTTTTCGAAGGGATGGTCATTTCTTGCAGCAACCACCACCAACTTTGTCGCCTTTAAGGGGCATCACTTTGCGGTCAACCACTTTTCCAATTTTGTCGCCTTCAACAATGCTGTAGCATCGATCAACAGAAAGACCTTTGATGATTTCTTTTTTCTTTGGATTTCCGCCCCACCAAATTTCTACATTTTCGATGGTGTTAAATTTTCCAAGTCCCGCTTCAACCTGAAGACTATTGGCTCCAAAAGAACCGCCGCTCCCTGCTGTTAAATAGTACTCTTGAGATTGGTCACCTTGACGGCATCGAATGACAATTCGCGAATTTTGGGCGTCCTTGGACACGGATTTCCCCTGTAGTTTCAAAGTGATCCAGTGGTTTCCGTGGTTTGGATTGGCAAACAAAGCATTGTGGGCGTTGTCACCTTCAACAGCGCCTCCCAATGTGGTGTAGATGTCTTGATCCCCATCGTTATCCAAGTCGCCAAAAGCTATGCCATGTCCTTTTTGTAAGTGTCCAATCCCCGAACCATGCGTAATTTCTGCAAAACGCTTACCACCCATGTTTTTGAAAACGCGGTTTGGCACGAGCGAATTGAATTCAAAGGCCCCGGTTCCCGTGTAAACATCCAGCCACCCATCATTGTCAAGATCCCCAAAATTGAATCCCATGGCAAAGATCATTTTGTTTAAGCCAACTTCCGCAGTTACATCGGTGAAGGTTTCATTGCCGTTGTTTTTGTATAGTTTGGCGCGTTCAGTACCACTGTTGATGCCGAGCATTTCCATGGCCGCCTCTTCACCTACAACAGAGAGTTTTTCCGTTGGGAATGAGGTGCAGAAAATGTCCTCAAATCCGTCGTTGTTATAGTCAAATGTTATCGCTGGAAAAGTGCGGAATGGCTTGGTGACACCGGCTTTTGAAGCAATGTTTTCAAATTTGATTTTGCCATTGCCGAGATTGCCACGGTTCATGAAAAGTTTGTTGTCTTGATTCAAACAAGCGATGTACAAATCTTGCCAACCATCATTATTGATATCGGCAAAAACAGCCGCCTTCGCGTAGCCGAAATTTCCATCAATGCCCCAATCTTGCGCAACGTTTTTAAAGGTTTCATTGCCGTTGTTGATATACATTTCGCAGGGGAACTGGTTTTGGTCGTTGTTTTCATTTGCGATAAAGACATCCAACAATCCGTCGTTATTCACATCTGCCCATGCAGCCGTTTCAGTTGGATAGGCTTTGTCCATGCCTGCCGCAAAAGTGATATCGCTGAAGGTACCATCCCCATTGTTCTTCAACAAACTGTTGGGCCACTCACCCCCTTTGTCTAACCACGCACCGCGCAATACCAAAATATCAATGAATCCGTCGTTGTTAAAATCGGCTTGCTTGGCATTCAATCCACCTGTAAGGCCTGTCAGCATTGCTTTTGCCGTTTCGTCGTTGTATCCGCCTTTGGTATCGGCAATGAACAAATTGGGCTCGTCAAACAAACCATAAGATGAACAGAAGATGTCCATGTATCCATCATTGTTGAAATCTTCGATGATTGCCGCCCCGGCCAATCCGTTTACATCTACGCCCAATTCAATGGCCAAGTTTTCAAGCGGAACAAAACCAGTAAATTTTTCGTCCAATGCAGCAAAGTCAATAAAATGTTCTTTTGGAACCTCCGCAGGATATTTGCCGAGGGTCATGTAAGCGATATTCATCAACCACTTGCTTTGATAATCTTTGGGATAAACCCGCAGTATCTGTGTGTAAAACTCTATGGCAGTGAGTGAGCCTTTTGTGTTTCTGTGGAAGGCTTTGGGCTTCAGAGGGACAATGCAACTTGCCGAATTGTGATTTGCGATGCAATTGTCGTTTTCGCCCATGCGCAAATAAGCAACCGCCAACAAATCGAATACTTTTTTAAAATTTGGATCGGCTAACGCTTTCTCGCCGCCACCAGGATATTTATTCACCATTGCGGTGAGTGTTTTGATACTTTCATTTACATTTCCCGCATTCAACAGTTCGAAACAGTACTTGGTTTCCCAATTGATGATGTCGATGGGGTTGGTGTAATTGTGCGATTCTTGTAGCATCTGAGCTGCTTTTCTGCCGCTCAAAAAGTAATTTGTATTGGGGTCCGCGATAGCATTCAGGCTATCCAAAATTTTAGCCATTTTTCGATTTCCATCGAAGCGGGGATCGTCTTTGGGATCTGTGGTGCTCTGGCAAGATAGAAAAGTAGAAACGATAAGAACTATAAGGAAATGGGTAATGGTTTTCATGGAATGCGTACTGTTCACATTTGTTTAAACGGAAACGCATGGGTCATATTCTGTTTATACGGTTTTATGACACAAATCCAACAAATTCGGGGAATTTCATTTGTGAGGTTCAAATTTTGGTGCGATAAATTGGTGGAAAATATGGGGGTAAAATCGGGTCAATTGACCCACGCATTGCTGAAAAAGGTGGGGATTTTCGTTTAGGTTTGTGTATTAATCAAAATCGCTTGTCAGAAAAAATTTATACCCTCGAACTGATTGACCCTCAAACATTTTACGGTCCTAACAACCTTAACTTAACCATCATCAAGTCAAAATTTCCAAAACTGCAAATCATTGCTCGTGGAGAAGAAATCAAATTATTGGGTGATGATGCTTCTTTGGGTGCATTTGAAATGGCGATGAAGCAACTTGAAAAGACCTTTCTCAAAAACAAGGAACTCAACGAGCACATGGTTTTAGAAGCGCTTGAAGGGATTGCAGTGGAAAAATCCGCGGAATCGACATCGGCCAATCTGATAACCACGGGTGATACATTGCTCATTGGTACTCGAGGACAACAAATCAAAGCAAGAACCAGAAATCAGGTAAAAATGGTGAATGCGGCCAAGAAGAACGATATCATCTTTGCCATCGGACCAGCAGGTACAGGAAAGACGTATACCGCTGTCGCCATTGCTGTGTTGGCGTTGAAAGAACGAGAAATACGAAGAATTATATTAACGCGTCCTGCCGTAGAAGCCGGTGAGAACTTGGGCTTTTTGCCCGGTGATCTGAAAGACAAAATCGACCCGTATTTGAGACCGCTATATGATGCGCTGGAGGATATGATTCCCAACGACAAATTGAAGAGCATGATTGAAAGTAGGACCGTGGAAATTGCCCCATTGGCCTTCATGCGTGGTCGCACCCTGGACAATTGCTATGTTATTTTGGATGAGGCTCAAAACAGCACGGATTTGCAATTGAAGATGTTCCTGACCCGAATGGGTCCCAACGCCAAGCTGATTATTACAGGGGATTTGACCCAAATCGATTTGCCAAGAAAACAACAAAGCGGCCTCAATCGCGCATTGCGCTTGCTGAAAAACATCAAAGGCATTGGCATGATTCAACTCGATACCGATGACGTTGTTCGACATAGACTCGTCAAGGAAATTGTACACGCTTACGATCGTGATGCGGAATGTGAAAAAGATTCAAATGAAAAGGGGTAGTACCCAAATAAATTTGTAAGCCAACGATATGACATTGAAAGCGCTATCTGCTACCCAGTTTCAATTTGAAAACCAAACCCACTTTTACAAGGGGAAAGTTCGAGACGTATACAGCATTGGCGAAGATCTCTTGGTCATGGTTGCATGTGACCGTATTTCGGCCTTTGACCATGTTTTGCCGAGGGCTATTCCGCACAAAGGCCAAGTCCTTAACGCCATCGCTGGTCTGTTTTTAGACAAAACAAGCGATATCGTGCCCAATTGGAAGATATCCATGCCGGATCCGCATGTCACCATCGGATTTCGTTGTGAGGCTTTGCCGATTGAATTTGTGGTTAGAAATTACTTGACTGGCCATGCATGGAGAGTATACAAGTCCGGGGGGCGATTGTTGTGTGGAAATGTATTGCCTGAAGGCATGAAGGAAAATGACAAATTCCCAACGCCGATCATTACACCGGCAACAAAGGCTTCAGAAGGACATGATGAAGATACCACCTACGAGGAAATCTTAGAGAAGGGAATTGTCTCAAAGGATCGATTGGACGAATTGTACCGAATCTCTTTGGCCTTATTCCAGCGTGGGACAGAAATAGCCGCGGAGAAAGGACTGATTTTGGTTGATACAAAATATGAATTCGGCCTTCGAAACAACAACATCATGTTGATTGATGAAATTCACACACCAGACAGCAGTCGTTTTTTTTACGCAGATACCTACGAGGACTTGCAACGAAAAGCGATGCCTCAGCGTCAGTTAAGCAAAGAGTTCGTGCGTGAGTGGCTCATGGAAAATGGCTTTCAAGGCAAAGAGGGTGAATCAATTCCCTTTATGTCGGATGCATTTGTCAATAGCATCACAGAGCGATACGAGGAATTATACCGCGCAATGACGGGCAGCCCCCTCATGCGAAGAGCGTATGAAAACATTGAAGTACAAATTGAAAATAGCATCAAAGTAGCACTCAATCAGATTGAACATGAATAAAGCAATCATTACATTGACAGCCACATTCGGATTTGCCGGAATGGCCCTGGCCCAAAATGTATCGACCTACGCAGGGAAACAATACCTCGGTAGTGGCGATTACAATGCAACATCCAACAACAACTTATTGGATGAGTTGTTCAGTTATCCATTGGGTATCGCGGTTGACAATAACAATCGGATGTGGGTCACAGATCAGCACAACCTCATGATTTTGGATGGTAGCCTGAGTCGAATTCGCGGTGGATTCCTGGGTGATCCAACATCGCCCGGCGCCATTGGAACGGATAATGGAACGGGAACGGTTTCTCGCTTTAACACGCCACAGGGAGTCGAAGTAAACAAGAATACCAATGATGTTTACATTGTGGATACAGACAACGCCCTGATTCGCAAAGGAACCCAGTTTGTGAATGTATCCAATGGTACCGTTTTTACCACGGTAGCGGGTAATTACTCATTTACCGGCGATCACGTTGATGGTCTGACTTCAGCAGCTTACTTCAGTTCACCCACAGACATTGCCATCAACAGCTCCGGTGAGATGTATATATGTGATTTTGGCAACGAAGTTATTCGCAAGATTTCGGGTGGCAAAGTGACAACCATTGCAGGGAAGCCAAAGACTTCGGGTGATGCAACAGGGGTGGGTTCAAATGCTCGTTTCTACGCGCCCTCAGGAATTTGTTTAGAAAACGACAACTCCATGCTGATTGCTGACCGAAACAACAAGAAAATCAAGCGATTGAACCTAACAACCAACGAGGTAACGGATGTGATTTCAACTGGTTTGAACTTTCCAACCGATGTGGTAGCAGTGAACGGTCGGATTTTTGTGGCTGACCAATATTGCATCAAAGTGTATGACGGGACAACCTTGAAAGTATATGCCGGACAAGAATTGGAAGTAGGTTATGTTGATGGTGCTGCCAAAGATGCGAAATTCGGATTGATCAATTTGTTTACGTATCGCAAAGCAGATTCTGCGTTCTACATCTGCGACCAAGTGAACAATGTAATTCGCCGTTTGACTTTGCAAGATCCACCATCCGTTGCTTTTGTAGCTAACAAAACCGCAGTGAATGTAAACCAAACCGTTGCTTTGGTGTCGTCTTGCACCCGCACAACTTCATATACTTGGAGCATTACGCCAACCTCTTACACATTGCAGTCTGGTTCAAAATTGACCGACAAAGATTTGTATGTTTCTTTCAACGCTACGGGCTCTTACTCCGTGACATTGGTAGGTGCCAACTCATCGGACAAAACAACCGTCACAAAATTGAACTACATCAATGTATCAAATACATCAAATTTGAAACCCATTTGTGACTTTACGGCGGATATTGTTACCCCAAACAATGTGCAAACAGTGCGTTTGTTTGATTTGAGTGATAATGCCCCAACTTCTTGGCAATGGACCATCAATCCAACAACTTTTAGTTTCCAAAATGCCACAACGGCCACATCGAAGAACATTGATGTTAAATTCTCCGCTTTCGGCATGTACAGTGTAACGCTGAAGGTAACCAATACAACTGGAACAGATCAGAAAACCAAAACCAACTACATCACTGTAGCAGCCAATGCAAACAGGGTTTTGAACAAGTCGTTTATTGTGTTGTTTCCCAACCCAGCAACCGATAAAATATCTGTAAAGGGAATCGAGGCCATTTCACAAGTTTCGGCGATGGCATCGAATGGACAGCAAACCCAATTGTCGTTCGTAGAAAATGAAATTGACATCACCAATTTGTCTGCGGGTATCTACTTCATCACCATCAAAGACAACATGGATGGTGTTTACCAAACCAAGTTGGTTGTTAACCGTTGAAGTGGACTGAGAAAATAGCACTCAAAAACCCGTTGAAAAACGGGTTTTTTTTGTTGGCTTTGTGGTCATTCGCCCTCGCCATGCTTACGCAACGGCTCGGGCGATCCCTCACACTCAACGCCATCCAACAACAATTGGTATACGAACTTCCCGCCAACCAAATCCAACAAGCGGGTTTTTCCCAAGACATCTCCGTTGCTGCCTATTATTCACTCCTGGTATTGCTGTGTGCACTCCTCCCTTACAGAAAACCCATCATTCAAACGATACAATTTCTTTTTATCGTAACCCAAGGTGTGCTCGTTGCCATCGATATTCACCTCCTTCAAACCTGGAGCTCCCGCTTTAATCAGCTGGCCATTCACATGCTTCAGTTTCCTGAAGCAACCCTACAATCTTTGTCGACATCCCAACGTTGGATGGGACTCGTTTTTATATTGCTGTTGTTGGGTATTGCCATACTAAAATCGAAAGCGCTCACGGTGCTCCTGAATAAACAACAACCCCAATTCAAACCCTCCATTTGGATCCTCTTCGCCGCGATTCCATTGCTCATTGCCGCACGGGGGTCAGTCAAGAAAATCCCACTGAATACAGCCGCAGCGCACTTCAGCGCGGATCCTTTGCAAAACAACATCGCCACCAACCCCAACTGGAACCTCATCGCCCTCTACCAACAACCCAAACTGCAACAGAGAACCAACAGAGCTCTAATGAATCATGGGGTGGAGGACTTCGCGATAAATGCATACACGGGTCCAGATAGCTTTCCGGGGGGACTTAAACGCATGCCGCAAATCATTCGCCGTGGTTCCAATGTGCTTTTTGTGGTTCTTGAAGGCATCAATCAACATTGGTTAGAATCAAAACAAACCATCGCTCAGTCCTCAAAATATGTGGATGGATTGCATTCAGATATCCAACAAAACTGGGACCCCCAACTCACAGCGATGCCCAATTTGGTCAAATTGGCTCAAGACGGCATGTGGTACAAAAAAGCCTATGCTACGGGTGATCGAACCGATAAAGGATTGGCCTCAATATTTACTGCTTGGCCATCACAACCCTGGCAAGGATTGCTGTTTCAGCCGAGTAAATGGACATTAATTTCCCAACAAAAACTGCCGGCAAGATTTCATGAAGCAGGGTACAGCACATCGTTCCTCTATGGCGGCGACCCGGCCTTTGCCAATATGGGTTCCTTTATGAAGTTTGTGGGCTTTCAACAAGTAATAACGCCGAATCAAAACAGCGTTTCTGATTGGGGTATGCCAGACAAAGCCATGGTGCCCAAAGTACTGCAACACCTCAAATCAGCAAAAAAACCCTTCTTTTCTGCGTGGTTAACATTGAGTAGCCATGAACCCTATGATGTTGTAACCGACAAAGGACTGACCCAAGCCCAACAACTGCGCAAATCGATTGAATATACAGATCAGGCGATCGGACAGTTGGTAGCGGGTTTGAAAGCGGCCAACTTATATGATTCTACCGTCATTGTATTCGTGTCGGATCATGGGAAAACAGTAGGCTTGCCCGTGACCGAGGATTATGAACAGGAGTTTTTCAGGATACCCATCATTATCACAGGCGGACCGATGCGCGATATGTATCGGGGCGTTGCGCCATATTTGATTGTTAGTCAGACCGATATTTATGCCACATTGGCAGAGCAGTTGCTGGAGAATGTTCCGAATGTGCCATTTTCACGCAACATGTATTTTGCCAATCATCCGGGGATGGCACTATCATTTACGGAAGGAAAAGCAGTTTTGGCGGCAACGGGATATAGACACCACTTGTTTTTAGATCATTTTGATCAAAAAACAGCCTCCGATTCCATAGTTCTGGGATTGCAATCGAAAATTATTCGAACTTTTTTTTCGAAATAGTGTAACATTTTTACCCACTTCTGCGTCTAATATTTTGTGGCATCAATTTTGCCAAAACTTAGACATGCAAAAAAGATTGAAAAAGAACTTCACATTGATAGCCTTCTTGTTGTTGGTGAATGTGGTTGGTTTTCTGTCTGCCCAAGCGTACTTTTCCGGCACCACAGGTTCCACCAATTTCAGTACCCAAGTTCTGCTCGAATCCATCTCTTTTAATCCAAAGATGGTTGCTCCATCCAAATGGTTAGAATTGGGCATCGATCTGCTCAAGAAAAATCGTTAATCCCAAAGGAGGCCGCGGTTGGGTTTTCAAAATTCTTTACACACCTTTTTCTCTGGCTTCGAAAGGTCAATCACCAAGCACAAACTTTATCATGTGCTGTTTTGGTTGTTTTACACAGCGCTCACTGCATCGGTAATTCGGATAGGAAACTCTTGGATTGATTCTTTCCAACGACAATTACCCATTATTGCAACGCACGCGCTCGTTGTCTATGTGAATCTGTATTTGTTGTTGCCAAAAATGCTATTGGTGCGCAATTACTTTACCTACATTTTGTCGGTTTTGTTGCTCATTGCAGGCGCTACGTTCCCCTTGGCGATATTAAGCCATCGTTTGGTGGCCCAAGAAGTCATTCAAGATGAGGTTTGGTCGTCATTTTTTCTTTTCTTAATCGCAGTGGGGTTGTTTTTCAGTTTGATATTGTCGATGACCCTGAAATTCCTCAAAGAGTGGTACCAAGATCAACAATCGAAAAGGGAACTCAAACAAGTGCAACTGCAAACCGAACTGATGTATTTGAAGGCCCAAATCAATCCCCATTTCTTGTTCAATTCCCTCAACAATTTGTACGCCCTTACACTCATGAAATCGGACTTAGCACCACAGATCGTTTTGAGATTGAGCGATATTCTTCGGTACGTTTTGTATGAAGCCAGTGCAGGAAAAGTGGATATTCAAAAGGAAATTCAACATCTACACGATTTTATCATGTTGGAGAAATTGCGCCTCGGCGATCGAATAACTGTGAATTTGGACCTTGAAGAACCCCAATACGATTACACGATCGAACCCATGTTGTACTTGACTTTGGTGGAAAATGCGTTTAAACACGGTGCACAATCAGATATTTCACAAGGTTGGGTGAATATCAAAGGAAAAACAACCAAAGATGGATATGCGTTGTTCGTCGAAAACTCCACAGTGCCAAAAACAACAACAAACAAGGCGGGAGGCATTGGTTTATCTAACCTTCGCAAACGTTTGGACCTAATCTATCAGGGGAAATATCAATTAGACATTGTACAAGATGAACACCAATTTTCCGTTTCACTGATATTAACATTGTCACATGCATAGCAAATTAATCCGTTGTATTCTCATCGATGACGAACCCCTCGCGTTGGAGGTTTTAAAAGCACACTTAGCAAACCACGAGAACATTGAGGTGGTCACGACCTTTTCAAACGGTGGTGATGCCATCAATTGGTTGAATAACAATTCAGTGGATGTCGTATTCACGGATATCAATATGCCAGGTATATCGGGATTGGAATTGGTGAAGCACCAATATCCGGCTCCACATGCAGTCATTTTTACAACGGCTCATCCCAACTACGCCGCCGATGCTTTTGAATTTGAAGCATTGGATTATTTACTTAAGCCCATTTCACCTGAGCGACTGGATAAAGCATTAAAGCGCCTGGATGAATACCTGCAAATGAAAAAGGGTGGGGAAGACACGGTTTCTCTAAAGCCTGATTTTGTATTTATCAAGGTTGACGGACAGCATCAGAAAGTGAATTACAGCGACATTCACTACATAGAAGCATTTGCGGATTATGTGAAGATTTGGACCTCCAATGACAAGCGAATAGTGACATTGCAAACGATGCGGAACATGGAGCAATCCCTGCCTGCTGAGCAGTTTGTAAGGATTCACCGTAGTTACATTGTGGCGAAGAATAAAATTGAAGCCATCCAGAACAATGCCGTTGTCATCGGTTCTAAACAGTTGCCGGTAGGCAAAAATTATAAAGAACTTGTGCAGTCGATTGTGCATCAAACCCGATTGCGCTGAGGATCCAAGGGGATTTCAGATAGTTTTGGATAAATATTTGCGGATTGTGCGAATATTTTTCTTTGTTTTTACACAATATTGACAATTCTAAATAATTGCATATCAATGTCTTATGTTGGTATTGTATGCGTATTGTCATAAACCATCCATCGGGTACAACAATGGGTAAAATAAAACACAATAGAATCAGTTTATACAGCAAACCCTTACATGTGTAGGGTCTAAACTGAATACTAAAGAAAAATATTACTGTGTCAAAACTCGATTACAACAAAATTAAAAATCTTGCCGCAGCGAAGCGCATTCCCATCAAAGAATTGGCTCGTCGTTGCGACTTAAGTGAGCAAGGTTTTCATTACATGTTAAAGAAGCAAACGATGCGTGTGGATACACTAGAGCGTATCTGTGACATACTTGAAATTACCATGGTTGATTTGTTCGACGACGGGATGGATGCATCCAATGTATTAGGCGCTTTACCCGCAACCAACAGTGGTTCATACAATGATTTGATGGGTAAGTTGGATACAATCATTGAGTTGTTGCGCGCTGAGAAATACTCAACGATTTAATTTACTCAGCCCCCTGATATACACCCACCGCCTGTTGGGTGAGGGTTGGCCAATTGATATTTTGTACCCAATGCAAATTCTCCTGCAGTGCCAACCAAGGAAAAGCAATTTCACTGGGAATGTTACCAACCAAATCGTCCTTGGCCATTGGACAACCACCAAACCCGCCGAGCGCACCGTCAAATCTTCTACAACCATGTGCGTAAGCCGCTTTGATTTTCTCTAAACTTTCTGTCGGACTTGCGTGCAAATGAACCCCAATGTTAACGTGGGGTAGACGATGCTGGATTTCTTCAAATAGTTCACCCAAAACATCTCCATTGGCGGATCCAATCGTATCTGCCAATGAAATGGTTCGAATGCCCAATGACGCAATTTTTGACGCCCATTCAGCCACCTCTTGTGCGCTCCATTCGTCGCCGTAGGGGTTGCCAAAAGCCATGCTCAAATAAGCCACGACTTCCTTACCCGATGCAACCGCAATGTCTTGTATGCGCGCCAATCGTCTGAATGCTTCCTCCCTGGATGCATTGGTATTTCTCTTTTGGAATGTTTCACTCACACTCAAAGGGAATCCCAAATACTTGATTTTTGGATAAGCAACAGCGCGCAATGCACCACGCTCATTGGCCACAATTACCAACAACTTCGTTTTTGTCTCTACCTCACTGATGGCCTGGATGACCTCTGCGGTGTCTGCCATTTGTGGAATGGATTCCGGGTTGACAAAACTCCCACAATCCAATACGTCAAAACCTTGTTGCAACAGCGTCGTCAAATATTCAATTTTCGTTGCTGTTGGTATAAAAGTCTTGATGCCCTGCATAGCATCTCTCGGACATTCAACCAGTGTGAGTCCGTGAGTCATCGTCATGCCGCAATTTACTACAAGAAATCGAAGAAATACTGACTGATCTTTTTGTACAAATGCACACGGTCCGGACCAACCACATTGTGTTTGTGTCCCGGATATACGAAATAGTCCAATTGGGCATTTCTGGCCTTCACCGCCTTGTCTACAAACATCAAACTGTGCTGCCAAACAACCACATCATCATCGGCGCCGTGAATCATCAACAACCGACCTTGTAATTTATCCGCATAACCCAACAAATTGTTGTTTTTGTAGCCCTCTGGATTTTCTGCTGGGCGATCCATATAGCGCTCAGTGTACATGATTTCGTAAAAGCTCCAGTCGATCACAGGTCCGCCTGCAACGCCCACTTTGTATTTGCCTGGGGTTCGGGTCATCAAGCTGGTGGTCATAAACCCACCGAAGCTCCAACCGTGCACACCAACGCGGGTAGAATCGCACCAAGACTGTGACTTCAACCATGCCAAACCGTCTAACTGATCCGCCATTTCTGCCGTGCCCAACTGTCTGTGAACGGCATTTTCAAAAGCCAATCCACGATGCGCTGAACCACGGTTGTCTTGTGTATAAACGATGTAGCCGTTTTCAGCCATATAATGCATCCAGAGGTTTCCGCCGCCCAGCCAAGAATTGGTGATCATTTGGGCATGGGGTCCGCCGTAAACGTACACAACCACTGGGTATTTCTTTTGGGGATCAAAGTTGCGCGGATAGAAAATTCGATAGTATTGCTCCGTGCCGTTCACCATCCGCTTTTTCACTTCCACTTTGCCTAGGCTCAAATTGGCGATGGGGTTGGGGGATTCAAAAAGCGATTTGAAATATTCACCATTTCCAAGTGTAAGTGTTGCATTTTCAGGTAGGGTAAACGTACTGACTTGTACGGCAGGATTTTGACGTGATGAAATGTAACCACCAATGCCTTTCATCACATCAATAGCGAAGATCTGACGAGGCGTTTGATAGCTGGAGAAAATATCCAGCAAATAGCCATTTTTTGGATTGTAACTGCACTTATTGGTACCCGCAAAAGGTGTGAGGTCATATGATGTTTCCTTGCTTCCCTTGGCGATGGGAGTTATCATCCCTTGTGCATTCACTTTGCTGTTTGCCCAATCCAAGGCATGTACATGTCGTTCCAGTGGCGATGCAAGAGTATTTTCAAACAACACATATTTTCCGTCTTGCGTGAAACCCAAAACCTCTGTGACTTCCCAAGGTCCTTTGGTGATCTGCTTAATCACGGGCTTGCCTTTCACGAATCGGAATAAATATAGGTGGTTCCATCCATCGGCCTCTGTCTGCAAGATGAAGTCCGTGTTTGAATTTGGGATGAAAATCGGACCGCTTTCGGGCTCTACGTATTTGGCGTGGCTCAACTGATAATCAACACTCACCAAAGCACCAGAAACTGCATCGTATTTGCGCAGTTCCATTTTGTTCTGGTCGCGGTTGACCCAACTCACGTAGATAAATTTGTTATCTGGCGTCCAAGTGATGTTGGTTAAATAGTGGTCGTAAGTGCCCTGGGTGTTTAGATAAACCAATCGCTTGGATTCAATGTGGTAAACGCCCACGGTTACAGTGTGACTGCTATCGCCCGCCATGGGATATTTGATGCTGTTTGCCTTGGCAGGTCGGGGTTGAATTCCAAACATGGGGTAGTCGGTGACCCTGCGCTCATCCATGCGATAAAAAGCCAATTTATCATCGGCCGGAGACCAGAAGAGCCCTTTTGAAATGCCAAACTCATTGCGATGCACACTTTGGCCATAAACAATCCCATTTCCACCATCTTCCGTAATGCGAATATCATTGCCTGATAGCCTTGAATCGTTACCTGTGATATACAAGTCATTGTTTTTCACTACACCAACCATGGAGCCTTTGCTCGAAAACTCAGTGGCTTGAATTTCGTCTTTCGGTAGATGAAAGGAATAGCGCAATTGGACCGGTCCAACCATTAGGTTTTCTGTCACCGGCTTTTTGAAATCCACGGAAACCACAAATCTTCCGGCTTCAAACCAGCCTTTGTAGTCACCGGTCCAGTTGATGATGGGCATGCCAAAAAGATTGACATCCTCTCCAGTTGTTGCCTTGATGGCCGTTTTTGCAATATTGATGAATGAGTCCACTTTGATCAGCGGAGTTCTAACCATGGATTGCATATCAATGGTCAAAAACACACCATCCACTACTTCTGCCAATTGATTTTGGGTAATCCAGCCGTATAAACGCGCATTTTTTGGGTAGTATTTTGGGTTAAAACAGTTTTCAATGGTGAGGCTGCTAACCTTGGTTTGGTCACTACCACCTTCTGCTGAGGTTATGTTAAAATTCACATCGGCCGTTTGACCGCGGAGAACAATTGTGCCCAAGCAAACGATAATGGAAAAAATGCGGATAGAAATGCGGTTCATAAATAGGGTTTCAGAAGTTTCTATCGCAAATTTGCTGAAAATTTATCAGATGACGGACATACAATCAATAATAGAAGCGGCTTGGAGTGATAGATCCTTGTTGAAAGATGCTAATACATTGAAAGCCATTGAATTTGTGATCGAAGAACTCGACAAAGGAAGAATGCGTGTTGCCGAGCCTTTGCCGAATGGAGATTGGCAAGTGAATGATTGGATCAAGAAAGCGGTTATTTTATATTTCCCCACAAGGAACATGGAAACCTTTCATGCCGGTCCGATGGAATTTCACGATAAAATGCCGTTGAAGAAGAATTACGCGGAATTGGGAATTAGGGTCGTTCCTCACGCCGTGGCGAGACACGGGGCCTATATTTCTCCTGGCGTAATTTTAATGCCGTCTTACGTCAATATCGGCGCTTTTGTTGATGCAGGTACCATGGTCGATACATGGGCTACCGTAGGGTCTTGTGCGCAAATAGGTAAAAATGTGCATTTGAGTGGTGGTGTTGGCATAGGTGGCGTGTTGGAACCAGTACAAGCCGCTCCTGTGATCATCGAAGATGATTGTTTTGTGGGCAGTAGATGCATCGTGGTTGAAGGCGTAAGGGTTGGAAAGGAAGCTGTCTTGGGCGCAGGATTAACATTAACCATGAGCACAAAAGTGATTGATGTGGAAACGGGTGAAGAATTGCCCAGAGGTTACATTCCTGAGCGCAGTGTGGTCATCCCAGGGAACATCAAAAAGACCTTCACCGGAGGTGATTTTTATGTACCCGCTGCACTCATCATTGGCAAGCGCAAACCAAGTACTGATTTAAAAACCTCGCTCAACGATGCCCTTCGCGAGCACAACGTAGCGGTTTAAAGCATTCACAGATGAAAATTGGATTCGATGCGAAGCGATTTTTCTTCAACCATTCTGGTTTGGGGAATTACTCGCGTAGCCTCATTGAATCCTTACTGAAACATTTTCCTGAGCATGAATATGTGCTGTATGTAGATCGATTAGACGTCCTCGAAAACGCCCATCCCGAAGCGAAACGCATCATAGCGACCTACGGGGAAGGCAATAGCACCGATGGTTTTGAATCATCTTGCACAATCGTCATGGTAGATGCCCCAAAATGGTGGCGCACTTGGGGAATGGGGAAAAGAGCCGCATCGGATGGGGTTGATGTGTTTCATGGTTTATCGAATGAATTGCCATGGGATTTGCCGAAGTCCGTTGCAAGAGTTTGCACCATTCACGATGTGATATTTAAAGTGTTTCCCAGTTATTATCGTTGGTGGGACAGAGCCATATATCATTGGAAAACCAACAAGGCCATTGAGGTTGCATCACAATTGGTCATGACGAGCCAGACAACCCAAACACAAGTAGAAGCATTCTATCCCCGGGCAAAAGGGCGGTCATCGGTCATTTATCAAGCCGTTGATGATGCCTACTATTCAAAAGAGAATTCGCACCAATCCGATTTGGATGAAGCGCCTTATTTTGTATATCAAAGCAGTTTTACGGATAGAAAGAACCACGCTGCGCTGATAGAAGCGTTTTCGTTGATCCAAAAACAGACCACTTGGAACTTGAAATTGGTTGGATTGTATGGGCCCACGCTTGAGGCAATACAAACGCAGATTGAATCACTGGGATTGTCGTCCAGAATAACATGCTTGATCGACCAGCCAAAAGAGGTTGTGATATCCGTCGTGAAAGGTGCCGCAGGGTTTGTGTATCCCAGTTTGAACGAGGGATTCGGCATTCCATTGGCGGAATCATTGGCGGCCAATTTGCCCATGGCGGTTTCGAACATCCAGGTTTTTAAGGAGTTGGTTGAAGACCTTCCTGAGTATTTTCATCCCAATAGGCCCGATGAAATGGCTGCGGCAATGATGTCCATTACCAATGCTGAGACGCAAGCCCAACAACGGTTGAAAAGGGATGGACTGCTGAAAAAAGTTGAAGCGCATTCCATCGCTGCACAATGGATCGACTTGTATTCAACGCTGATAAATTCCTAGAATCCCAATCCCAAGCTCGTGGTGGCGTTGATAATATTGGTTCTTCTGCCACTAAAATGCGATTCTGTTTGCCACCATTTACATTCGGTTCTCCAATATAATTGATTGAATAACTTGCGGTTAAGTCCTAAAGCAGCACCGTAAACTTTACCCATTACGTTGTTGTTCAAGTCTTGGTAATATTCAACCCTAGCGCTAACGTTTGTGTTGGGTGCAAATTCATAACTGCTTGCAAAATTGGCGTTACACCAAAATCCGTCGCGCCGAAATAGAGAGGTTGGGGGAATTGCCGGTGGGACTTTGTTTTCATCGTTTCCGGCATAGAGGCAGCTGGTGAACTTCCATTTGTTTCTCGAGCCAATCCAATAAACATCACTAAAAATCCGTGTGTGCGTGTTGCGATCTTGGTAATAAACGTTCCAGTTTATTAGGTTGTTGTTGTTAATGGTGAATTCGATCTGACTAGCCAATGCAGGCGGGAGTTGCCAATCTTCGTAGATGGTTTGCCAGCCATTGAGAAGATATAGGCTGCCTTTTATACGGTCATTCAGGGGCGATGTAATTTTTGCACCTGTGAGGTAGTAGGGACTGTATTCTGCGGCGAGTGATCGGGTGTACATCAGGTGATCTCGGCTAACGGGGTTTTCATTGGTAAATGGCGATCCAATCAATCCTGCCTCAATCCAAATTTCTTTTTTGGCCCAGGGTTTCACTCCCAAGCTCGCTTCCATGAGGTTGCTGAGACTATTTCCACGCGTGTAATTTTTATCCATGTAGCTGCCAAATGCGGGGACCATTCTGATTTTAAGTCGATCCGTGGCATATCGGAAATCAATGTAAGCCAAGTTGATATCAACCATATCGTATATGGACGATGATACAAGATTTGGAATGATTCGGGGAGATGTTGTTTGATTCCAGTCTTTATAGGTTGACTTGGCGTAATACGCATCCATCCAACCAGAAATACTCAATTTGCCCACTTTCTCGCCCCCCACAGAGTCAATAAATGCTGTGTTGGTGATTTGGGCCTCAGAGATATGGACTGAGATAGTCAACAACAGAATAGTGAAATACCTTTTCATGAAGTTCAAAAATTCCCTTTGAAGATTTTTACCGCGATGGCCAATAAAATCAGGCCGAAGAACTTACGCATGGCCGAGAGGCCTGCTTTGCCAATTTTTCGCTCAATAAAATCGGTGGCATTGACCAACACAAATATGACAATCAAATTGGGAATGATCCCCAACAAGATGGTCCACTCGCTATACATCGCTTTCAACGAAAGAATGGTGGTAAGGGTACCAGAACCGGCAATCAAGGGAAAAGCAATTGGGACGATACTGCCCGATGGTACTTCAGGGTCGGCCCGAAATATATCAATCCCAAGAACCATCTCCAATCCCAAAATGAACATCACAATACTACCGGCAATGGCAAATGAACTTTTGTCAACCCCTAAGTACTTCAAAAAGAACTCACCCGCGAACAAGAAACCCACCATCAAAACCCCAGAGGCCAGTGTGACTTTTCCTGCATGAATATCGGGCAATTTCTTTTTCAGCGAAATCAATACGGGAACAGATCCCAACATGTCAATGACCGCAAACAATGTAAATGCAACGGTAATGGAATCTTGAATGTTAAACATAAATGCCTATTTGAATCTTACTTGATGGGAGAGTTGGGTTCCTTTTTGATCACGTTGTAGGTGAGTCGGTCTGCCAATTTTGGGAACCATTTGTTGATCCATACCGCCATTTTGCCTTGAAGGGTGAGGATCAGGTAGGTTCTTCGCTTTTCGATGGCATTCCATGTGGCCTCGGCTACCGCCTCGGCCGACATTAGCTTGCTTTCCTTCAACGGAGATTCATTTTGTTGGGAACCACTGGCATCCAACGCCGTTTTGCGAATGTTGCTTTCAGTGTATCCCGGACAGGCAATCAACACGTGCAATCCCGTTTCCAAATTTTCACATCGCAAACTCTCCAAAAAGCCTTGCATCGCAAACTTACTGGCGCTGTAACCCGTGCGGGCAGGTAATCCCTTGAATCCGGCAATGGAAGAAATACCCACCACCGATCCTTTCGAACGCAACAACGCCGGAAAGGCATACTTCGTGCAATAAACTGTGCCCCAAAAATTGGTATCCATCAATCGCTGTAAAACGGAAAGCTCCGTGTCCTCAAAAATTCCTCTCATGGATATTCCCGCATTGTTGACCAATACATCGATTTTGCCCCACAACGCCAATGATTCGTCCACAAATCGCTTGCAATCCGCTTCGATACTCACATCGCCAATCGAAGTCAGAACCATGTTATCAGTATTCGCATCACCGAGAATGTCCGTGCATGCACGTGCAGTTTCCTGAAGTCCATCCGCAGACCGAGCCATCAAACCCACCGCAAACCCGCGACGAACCGCCTCAATGGCCAGCGCACGGCCGATGCCTGATGATGCACCCGTGATGAGGGCTACGCGACGGTTCATTTTATGATTTCCATTTGATGGAACATCCCACCGCTGGAATTTCAGGGTAGTCGATTTCCAAGCCATCCAAAGCAAATTCGATGGCGTCCTCCAAATAAACGCGCATCACCGCCGCCTCGTTATCCCATGCATCATCAATGGCACCTTTATAAACCAATTCTCTGCGGGCATTGAACAAAAACACTTCAGGGGTTTTCGTTGCTCCCAGTTGTTTCATGATTTCTTGAGACTCGTCGTGCAAATAAGGGAATGTTACGCCGAACTGCTTCGTCAAACGCTTCATTTCATCAAATGAATCCGCAGGCTGTATGGAAATGTCGTTTCCATTGATTGCCAATACGCCCAAATTGTCCTCCTCGTACTGCTTCGCCAGGTGGATCAAACGCGGCCAATAGGCTTGTGCATAGGGACAGTGGTTACAAGTCACAACCACTAACAAAGCGCTTTTGTCGGCCATGTGGTAGGTGCTCACGATGTTGCCATCGATATTTTTTAATTCAAAATGTTGCAGAGAATCGCCAATGTTCATAAGTCTGAATTTACCCGCAATTTAAGCAATAGAATGCTGATTTGTGGGTTTTTTGTTGGCGCGATTATTTGGGAAGATGGCTGCTTTGCGGTTACTTTGCGTTAGTCATGGACCAATTCATTGTTTCAGCCCGGAAGTATCGTCCCACAACGTTTGAAGATGTAGTGGGTCAGCGCCAAGTGGCCGAAACTTTGATGCACGAAATCAACAACAACAAATTGGCACAGGCCTTTTTGTTTACGGGTCCAAGAGGGGTAGGGAAAACCACTTGCGCGAGGATTTTGGCCAAGGTAATCAATGCCCAAGACGGCGGCGACCCCAACCAAGATTATGCATTCAATATTTTCGAATTGGATGCAGCCAGCAACAACTCGGTAGAAGACATAAGGCACCTGATCGATCAAGTGCGCATTCCACCACAAGTGGGTCGTTACAAGGTGTACATCATTGACGAGGTTCATATGCTGTCGACAGCGGGGTTCAATGCATTTCTGAAAACCCTGGAGGAGCCACCATCCTACGCCATCTTTATTCTTGCAACCACCGAGAAACACAAAATACTCCCCACCATATTATCGCGTTGTCAAGTCTTTAATTTCAATCGCATTGAAACCAAAGACATGGTGGATCACCTGAAAGGCATTGCCCAAAAGGAAAACATTGAAGCCAGTGAAGATGCGTTGCACTTGATCGCCCGAAAAGCAGATGGTGGTTTGCGCGATGCGCTCTCAATGTTTGACCAGCTGGTGAGCTTTGGTGGAGGTAGAATTACTTATGAATCTGCAGTAGATATTTTGAGCGTACTCGATTTAGATACCTTCTTTGATGTGACAAATTTGTTATCTTCATCGAATATCGGCGATGCACTATTGATCTACGATGGGATCATTAAAAAAGGATTCGATGGTTCAACGTTTTTGGGCGGAATGGCTTCCCACTTTAGAAACCTCGCGGTGAGCAAAGAAACCAAAACGCAGTCGCTCCTTGATGTTTCTGAGTCCTTCAAATCCAAGTATTTGGAACAGTCATCGGCACTGTCGTTTGCGTTCATCCTCAATGGATTGAATTTGGTATCGGAAGCTGAAGAGAAGTACAAATTATCGAGAAATCCCCGACTTTTGGTAGAGCTGATGCTCATGAAATTGGGACATCTCAACGCATTCATCCAAAGCATACCTTCCCTTGAGGAAGTAAAAAAAAAAGTAGGACAGCCGAGTGAACCGGTGAAAGTTGCGCCATTGAAACGGGCCGCCTCCATTGTTGAGGACAAACCCAAAGTACAAGCGCCCAATGTTTTACCCACACAGGATGTAAATGCCGTTCGTCTTGCTTCCCAAGAAAGCGTGATCAACGAGGATCTAGCAATGAACGTTGAGATGAGCGATGTTCATCAGGATGTGGTAATTCAAGTATCGGCAAAAACGTCTGCCTTGAATCCAAAAGATTTGGCTCAAGTTGAAACTACCCGATTGAAAGTAAGTAGTTTCGAGGAATTCAAACGAAAAAAGAGCGCGCTCCAATCTGCCGAGTTGGCCTCTGAGATGGCGGCCAACCAAACCAGTGAAGCCAGCAATCACGGCGATGAAAATGAGCAAGATGCCTCAGGTTCAGACATTGCCACAACCGCAACATTCACAGGAGTGGGCTCTAGCACATCAAAAAAATCACTGGACGAATTTTGGGTGGATTTTTATCAGACCCAAACCCCAAGGGTCCTGACTTGTTTGAAAGGCCTGAAATACGCGGTAGAAGAGGGGCAGCTCGTGATTACTTTGAACGCCTCCCACCAGGATGGAATCATCGAGGAAATTCGTCCAATCATGATGCAAGCCATCAAAAAGCAAGTGGCTCATTTGAAAATTCAGTCCATCCAAACGGTGATGGGTAAAATTGAAGTGCAGGAAAGGAGACCATACACCGACAAAGAAAAGTTGGATTATTTGGTAAAAAAACATCCCGGACTCGCGGAAGCCTTGGAATCACTGCATTTGAGATTGCCATAATTAATTAAAATTTGCCTGAAAACACCGAAGTTTCTTCGTTATTTTTGTGGTTGATGTCCACAACGGATCTTTCCTTTCAAAATACCTCTGTGGCCTTTGCCCACAAGTCGAATGGTGACCTCGTTAAAGCCCGTTGGCTGTTCAGGTCTTTCAATTTTCCGGCATTGCTTACCTATGGACCAGCCATGGCAAAAGCCGCTGTTTTCTTGGGTCTGAAATTCACCATCAAGAAAACCATCTTTCAACAATTTTGCGGAGGGGAGAACATTGAAGAATGCAATGTGGCCATCAAGAATTTGGCGAAAAGCGGCATCGGTACCATATTGGATTATTCCGTGGAGGGGGAGGAAAGCGAGGAAACCTTCGATGAAACCTGCGAAGAAGTATTAAGAACGGTTCTACGCGCCAAAGGCAATGAGGACATTCCATACACCGTGTTTAAAACCACAGGAATCATGTCGTCAGATGTCTTGAATGCTGCATCTACCCGCATTGAAGAAAACCAAATTGTTGATCTCGACCTCATCAAAAGCACACTTCCCGATGATCTAAAACAAGGCTGGGACAAAGGGTTGGCACGTTTCATGAAGCTCTGCACAGCCGCCGCTGATAACCGTATAAGGATTTTTGTGGATGCCGAAGAGTCCTGGTTGCAATCTGCCATTGACTTGATGACAACCCATGCCATGGAAACTTTGAACAAAGACCAAGCATGGATATACAACACGCTACAAATGTACCGACATGATCGATTGGCCTACCTGGAGCGACAAGTTGCAGAGGGTAAATGTCACTACGGTTACAAGTTGGTTCGTGGCGCATACATGGAAAAGGAGAGAGCACGTGCCTTGAGCATGGGCTACCAAGATCCGATCCAACCCAACAAAGAAGCCACGGACAAAGACTATGATCAGGCAGTGACCTTTTGTTTGGAAAACCACGACAGGGTTGCAGTTTGCATCGCTACACACAATGAGCAATCATCGCTTTTGGGTACCCAGTTGCTCAACAAGTACCATTTACCCAAAGCCGATTGGAAAGTGTCGTTTTCTCAGTTGCTTGGCATGAGCGATCATATTAGTTTCAATTTATCGAATAGTGGCTATAAAGTGAGCAAATATGTCCCTTACGGACCTGTTTTGTCGGTAATTCCCTATCTCACCAGAAGAGCACAAGAAAACAGTGGGATGGCCGGACAAATGGGTCGGGAGTTGGCGCTCATTGAAGCGGAAATTAAAAGAAGAAAAGCATGAACTGGAAGCAACATTGGTATAAATGGGTTGCGGCGATATGCTTGCTTTATGTAATCCTTGGTGGCTTGTTCCTTCCATTGAAACCTGGTATAACCGCACTTTCGCCGGTAAAAATCAGCACAGGCTCAACGCAAACGCTCAAAATCAATGTTTACAACGCGCCATGGTTGAAACAAAATGCTTTTGGTGACCGAAATATTGGGACAGGCGAATTTCAGATTCCAGGGAAGGTCCTGTTGGTGTCAAAAGGCATAAAAGGACGCTGGGAAACGAGCAAAATTAGGTTCTCGGGCGATCATGGACAACTGTTGGCAGATATCGATTTCAAAATGGGCGGTGCGAATATCCCCAATGAATATTACTCCGTATTTATTGAGCTTTCGAACGGAAAATACTTGGGCTTGCCTGATGCTATTTTTGTTGAGCGGGGTGAGGGCGATACCACCAATACCTCCACCTTTGTATCAGAAGCCAAGGCGTCCGTTGCTGCTGATCATGAGATATTTGAAATGAAATTTCCCAACAGAATGGTGCTCAATGAAAGTGTGAGAAACCTGTTCTATCATGTGCCGATGTGGTTTGCGATGTTGGCGCTGCTGGGCATGGCTTGTTGGTATGCTGTGAGATACTTGCGATTTGGACAGTTACAAGACGATGTATATGCTGATTCACTGATTCGCGTTGGCATCTTAGCCGGCATTTTGGGCTGCATCACGGGTGCTGCATGGGCGAGGGTAACTTGGCAATCTTGGTGGCCTGCTGCCGATCCCAAATTGAACGGAGTTGCCATCGGAATGACCATGTATTTGGCCTATTTGCTGTTGAGGTCAACACTGACTGATCCGTTTCAAAGGGCAAGAATTACATCGGTTTACTCGGTGTTTATTTTCCCGATTTTCATCGCCCTCATTGTGATTATGCCAAAATTGTCACCCAACTCATTACACCCCGGTTCTGGTGGTACAGTGGGTTTCAACAAATACGATTTGGACTCTACAATGCGATTGTTCTTCTATCCTGCTGTGATTGGATGGATTGCATTGTATTATTGGATCGCTAATTTACGATATAGAATCGCTACGTTAAAAGAAAAACAACTCAACGAATGAAACAGACCATCACAGAGCAATTCGACGCCAATGCAGCGGAGTTATTGGCTCAGCACAACTTGATGAATGCGGTTTACGCCGTATTGACCATCATTTTTGTCGGAATTTTGTTATACCTATTCAGATTGGACCGTAAAATTTCCAAAATCGAAAAAAACGCATGAAACCCTTTCACCTCATTCTATTGATATTGGCCGGTATCGGTATTGCAACCGTTATTAGCATGTACGGAAACACCACCCAATATGTTGCGTTTCCCGATGCGCAGCGTATTTCTCAGGAAAATCCTGGAAAAACGGTACATGTGGTTTGTAAATTGAACAAAGCAAAGCCCATTGTATACGATGCAGTGTCGAATGCCAACCGATTGGAGTTTTATGGCTTTGATTCTTTGAACAATGAGAGCAAAGTCGTTTTCACCAAACCCAAACCTGCCCAATTTGAACATTTGGAGAAGATGGTGTTGATTGGAACCTATAACGAGGACCATTTTCTAGCAACCGAAATCTTGAGTAAATGTCCTTCTAAATACGAAGATGCACCGGGAGCATCAACAGCCGCAAGATGAACACAGCAGCAGCACCGGTTGTATTTAATGGCGAATGGCTTTGGCTTGGTAACTTAGGTCATGTATTTGTGATTCTCTCGTTTGTGGCGTCTTTGCTATCGGCGATTTTTTACTTTCAACACGAACAAAATAAACTGACTGGCGGACTCACCTGGGGCAAACAGTTCTTTCAGATCCATGTCGCGTCCATTGTTGCCATTTTCGTGATACTATTCACCATCATTTTTTATCACCGTTACGAGTTTCATTACGCTTGGCGACATTCGAGCAACAGTTTGCCAGTTTACTACATGATATCCTGTTTTTGGGAAGGTCAAGAGGGAAGTTTCTTGTTGTGGTTGTTCTGGAATGCAATGATTGGATTGGTCTTGCAGCGTGTGGCAAAGGCTTGGGAATCACCGGTTATGGTGGTAGTTGCGTTTGCCCAGATTGCTTTGGGGTCAATGTTGCTTGGCTTTCACTGGGGCGATTTGAAAATTGGAAGTTCGCCGTTTGATTTGTTGCGTGAGCAACGTCCCGACTTCCTGAATATCCCCATTTTGGGTCAAATTGGCGTCGGTAACTATTTGGAGGTTTTCAAAGACGGCAATGGTTTGAATGCACTGTTGCAGAACTATTGGATGGTGATACATCCCCCAACCTTGTTTTTGGGATTTGCCACAGCGATTGTGCCATTTGCATACAGCATTGCGGCCCTTTGGCGCAACAACGACAGAGGCTGGGTGTCTCATGCGTTGATTTGGAGTTTGGTCTGTGCAGGAATCTTGGGCTTGGGGATAATCATGGGTGGTTTTTGGGCCTATGAAGCACTGTCGTTTGGAGGATACTGGGCATGGGACCCCGTAGAAAACGCATCACTCATGCCGTGGCTTATCATGGCTAGCGCGGCACACATGTTGATTATCACAAAAGCCACGGGCCGACATCTGTTTACCTCACATTTGTTGACACAGATCGCGTTTTGGTTGGTGCTTTATGCGACTTTCCTAACCCGCAGTGGAATTCTTGGAGAGGCGAGTGTGCATTCATTCACAGATTTGGGACTTTCCGGTCAATTGCTGTTGTTCTTGCTGGCGTTTTTGGCTTTTGCCCTGGTGGTTGTTCTACAAGGAAAAAAACGCATGCTGGCGTTATACGGGATTTTGACGGCCTTGTTGCTGCCCATGATTCTTTCCTATAGCATTTCATCGCCCGAAGCCATAGAAACCTTTTATCAGTGGTTGAAAGGCTTAGGAACGGTATTGTTCATTGGCTGGCTAGTTTACTACATCTATGTACTTTATCAGCGAACCAAAGCAGATATGGGCGATGAACAACTTCATTCCCGTGAATTCTGGATGTTCTTGGGCTCGATGTTCTTGATTCTATCTTTGGTTCAAGTATTTGCAGCTACGAGCATTCCAGTATTTAATAAATTGTTTGGATACAAGACCGCAGTGCCGGCTGCTGCAGATTATAACCGTGTACAACTTTGGTTGGCGATGCCCATCATGTTGTTGATGAGTATCGGATACTGGTTCAAATTTCGGGCAACAGAGTGGTCCAGTTTGAAGAAACCATTTACTCAATTGGGTTTGGGAGTATTGGTGTTTACGGCATTGTTGATGTTTGGATTTGATATCAAAGAATTCAAGTTTGTCTTATTCTTGGCATTGACGGTTGCGCTGGTGTTGGCCAACACGGTTTATGGATACCAAAAGAAGAAGTTGGAATGGATCCGTTGGGGTGGCAATATCGCGCACATGGGTTTTGGTATATTGCTCATGGGTGTTTTGGTGTCTTCCGTTAACAAGAACATCCTTTCAGCGAGCAAAGAAGGTATCGACCTGGCGCCAGAAGTCGATCAAAAAGGCAACAGGGATGTGAAGGGGGTGAAATTCAACCGGGAAAATCAATTGTTGTACAAGGGTAAGCCACAGCCTTTGCAACAATATACTGCGTTGTATATTGATGAAAGAAAAGGACTTGGGGTCGATAGTATCGACAAGTACTTTAAGGTTGCATTCATCAAGAAAGACGAAAAAGGAAATACCGTTGACAGCTTTGTGCTAGAGCCCAAAACACAAAACAACCCCAAAATGGGATTGTTGGCGGAACCTTCGACCCGACATTTCATTCACAAAGACATCTTTACGCATGTGAATTACGAGAGCAGTATGGATCGGAAAGAACCATTCAGCAACTTCCGTGTAGATACAGTAGGATTCTTTAGGCCGTTTATCACCCAAACAGGCAAAGTGGTCATGACCATTGACAGCATTAACCGAAGCATGGATAGCATGGGGTTGAGAATTCAATTGGCCATTAAAGCCAAGCGATTAGGGGATTCTATCTGGTTGCATCCAGAATTCTTAATCAATGAGAAAACCGGATCATTCGATATGAAACCAGCGGAAAGCAATCGATTTGGTATCATGGCAACGATCTTAAATCTGCAAATCATTGATCCAAATCCAGCATCCCAAAACATTCGGTTCGTTGTACAGACCGGCGAGAAAACACCTGTTTGGGATTATATCGTGATACAAGTGATTGAATTTCCTTGGATCAACTTGGTTTGGGCCGGGACAATCATCATGGTAGTTGGTTTCATATTGGCTATCATCAATCGAATCAAAAAACAAAAACAACTCACAACATGAGGCGGCGCTTGCTGATATGGGGCTTTGGCCGCGTTGGCAGTGCAGTGGTACATCAGTTATTGCTACAGCAGCATACCGTTGCAAGCGGAGGCTGGCCGTATGATTCTTTATGGGTCATTTCATCCAAATCTAAGCCTTTGGGTATGAGCGGGGTAGAATGGTTGTCGGTAGATGATTTTGTTTCAAATGCCAAATCTTTTCTGCATCCGAATGATGTCGTGCTTTTGACAGTGTCTGATAGCCAAATCAGTCGTTGTGCGCACTACTGTGATTATCCTGAAATATCCGTTGTTCATTGCAGTGGTGCCTCACCGAAGTTGGTTATGGAAAAAGCCGAAAGTGCCGTGTTCTATCCTTTACAAACATTTTCGTCCGGCGTAGAAATTGACTGGGCAAAAGTGCCTGTATTTGTTGAAGCGGAGGGAAGTGCGATGAAGCAAATTAATCATGATCTCGCCACTTCTTTGGGTGTTTTGAATTGTGAAGAAATCTCTTTTCTTGATAGGGAGAAGTTGCATTTAGCAGCGGTGTTTGCAAACAATTTTACCATCGCGATGGCCGGCATCGCCCATGATATACTCCAAGACAGTGGTTTGAATTCCGCTTGGATTCAGCCAATCCTCGCACAAACGGCCCTGAATTTGGGCTCTGACCTTCCCTGGAGCAAACTCACAGGTCCCGCAAAACGCGGCGATCAGAAAACCATGTTGAATCATCTCGAATTACTCCAAGCAAACCCGGAACTAAAAGCGCTTTACGAGAAAATCAGTGGATACATTCAAGCCAAGGAAACCAAGGCTTGAACATACCCATCGATGTTAAAATAGATTGTATCGGAGTCCAGCATAAACGGTGTATCCGTTGGTGGGTCCCCAAGCATAGCCCGCATCAAATTGATTGCTCGCTGGTACTTCCCAATTCATCACGGGGTGGTGATTTTGAACATTTCCTATGTTTTCGCCACCAATATACCACTCAAATGCAGGGCTCATGACTTTGCGGATTTGGAAATTAATCACCACGTAATCTGGGCTGTAACCAGGATGTTTTGGGTGGTTTACGGTAGAATAATATGGCAATCGTTTTTTGCTGTTATATTGAGCAACAAAGTCGAAATACCATTTATTTCTGGTGTTATACTGCATCACTGCCAATGCCCGATGAACGGACTGCAGGGGTTGCTGCATAAACTGACTATCGAGCCAAACACGGGAATCAATCCAACGATAACTCAACTTATAGCTCCAACGACGATGGAAATAGGCAGAAAAATCGATTTGTGCTGTGCGTGTTCTACCGGCTTGTTCTCCAGAAACAGAATGCACCAACAATTGATGATCTGATAGGTCTCGATCCACCAGTACTTGTGATTGAAAGCGAGTTTCAAAAACGTCCATCGCCAAAGTAGCAGGGTAGTCGTTTACCATGAAATTGCCCAAATAACTGAGTCCATAATTCCATGCTTTTTCCTGTGGCATCCATCGCTGGTTTATCAGCTGTGATTGGTCGATATACAATGTTCTTCCATTGATGAGTTGAGGAAGGTGCTCAGACAAGAAATAACTGCTTCTTCGAGCCAAACCACCTTGTGCGTTGATGCGATGTTGTTTGTTTAGCGCCCATTTGAGGTGTATGCGTGGCGTCGCGTAGAGACCATAAACTGAATGCCAATCGCCGCGGAGTCCAAAAACTGCAGAAATTGCCTCTCCCTCTATCGTGTATTCACCGAAGATCCCCGCTGTTTTTTGCCACCCATCCAAATTGAAAGTATCACCATTGTCATTTGATAATGATTCTTGCAAATGACTTCCCAAAGCCGAAACCCCCAATTTTAAATTGTGATCATTTTTCTCAGGCATTTGGTAAATGCTGCTGTAATAAATGCGATCTTCCACGCCCTGGTAATTGCGACCTTGAAGCGAATTCAACAAAGAGCCGAGTCGGTGTCGTGACACATTAAAAATGTTGCCCAAACTTCTATCGCCACTTTCAGATAAAAATATGCCTAACTTGGCATAGCCCTCAATGTGCTGCTCGTCAAAATTGAATCGCATCGCATTGCTGTCATTGCTAATTTCGGACAGTGACCCCGCGTTTAATGTACCACCATATTTTCGGTCTTGATATCCCAAAATTCCAAATTGTGATTCCATTTTTTTGCCGGGTATTTGGGTATGATTGCTGACGAAATATCGCTGTGTTAATGGCATATCGGCCAATCCATCGTTTCCCATGTCGGTTGTACGATACTGTCCGCCGGAGTGCAAATAGGTATGTGACAGCGATTTGTTCGCCGCGATGGTCTTTACGATTGCATTGGCTTCTGCACGACCTTGGTGGTTACTATAGGCATTGAAGTATAACCGTGGGTCTTTGAGGTCGGCCTTCATTTGGTAGTTTAAACCACCGGTTAAGCCATCCGCGCCCAAGGTTGCTGATCCTGCACCTTTTGCGAGATGAACCGAAGAAACCATTGGACCGGGTATATTACTCAAACCGTTCAGCGTGGCCAATCCATTGATGCTCGGAATGTTCTCGCGCGACATCAAGACGTATTTTCCCGCTAAGCCCAGCATTTCTACTTGCTTGATGCCTGAAACCCCATCGGCATTGCTAACTTCAACGGTGTTGCTCAATTCAAAACTCTCTGATAGCGTGCAACAGGCCGCTTTTTTAAATTCGTTTTCCGTGAGCACCTCCGTCAATCCAACCCCTTTACCGCTGTAAAATGCACCGCGCTCCTTTTTGATGGTCAAAGTTGACATTGTGTCAATATTCGAACCAGAAGTATCAGTAGAACGCTTGCTATTACCAACAACATCGCCCCGTTTACCAGGTGTTGCAGGAATTACTTGCGCGGAAAGATCTGTGAGTTGTGTAGAGGCAAAGAGGAGAAAACCTGCGATTAATGATGATTGGGTCCCCATTCGTCGTCGTCTTGGCGATATTTACAACAATCAGGCAAGCTCTCGTAGACCACATTGCTTGCTTTGACCTTTTCAGTGTCGTGGCCAACCATGGCTACCATGTTGTGAAGTTGAATTTCTTCTAATTTCCTTGGGTCATAGGTCACCGTGAGGATTTTGGTATCCAAATTAAAAATGGCTTTGTAAACGCCTTTTTTATCTAGCGCACCTTCAATGCGGTTTTTGCAATCGCCACAATTGGCCTCAACTGCAAATGAAATGGTGGTCTTTTTAACAGGTTTGGGAGCTGAAAATTTTGTATGAGTCAGATTTGCTGCTCTTGCAATATTGGCGAAACTCAACAGGATCGCCGCGATGATTGAGATAGTTTTTGTTTTCATGATTTTTGTTTTTGGTTTGTTTAATTTGATTTTATCGTATATTAACGATATTCTTAAATTACCCAAACACAAAGCGCGGCCTGATGGGGTCTACAAGGTAAGTCGTCCGGTGGATGTTGCCTTGTAGATCGCACACTTTGTTCATCAACAGTGAAACGTTTTGAAGCGGTATTCAACCCAACCCATGCAGGAACATTCCAATGCACGGTTTTTTCCAATTTGAACTTTACCAACGAAACGGGCAGTGGCAACAACGAAAAGAAATAGGCCTCAGTACAACAATTGGCTGCGGTGTTCAACGATGTCTTACTTTCATCTTTGCTCTTGCAGCAATTATCGGCAAGTTCTTTTTTGACTTGTGTCCCGGTCTCACAATCGCCGGACCAAACATGTACGCCATCCTCGTCGCAAACATGATACGCCATCTGCGCTGCACCACTCGAAAGCAGTACCAAAATCATGGTAAGAATGGACATGAATTTACGCATCCATACAAAGTTAGAGAAATTTCTATTCCATTGGTGAATTGTTTGTATTATCGCATTTAGAACAAAGATGAGTTGGCGAAATTTATTCAGGGTAAAAACAGATTTTCCCATAAACCATGATTCCGGGTCACTCAAGAGGGTCCTTGGTGTGAGGGATTTAACGTTTTTTGGCATAGCGGCAATTATTGGAGCCGGCATTTTTAGTTCCATTGGTGAAGCATGTGCAGAAGGAGGTCCTGCCAGCGTTTATTTGATTGTTATTTGCGGGATTGCCTGTGCTTTTGCTGCATTGTGTTACGCAGAATTTGCGAGTAGAATACCCGTTTCTGGTAGTGCCTACACTTATGCATATGCCTCCTTTGGCGAATTGTTTGCGTGGATCATTGGTTGGGCTTTGATCATGGAATACGCCATTGGTAATATTTATGTGGCTTTTTCATGGTCGGGGTATGTGGTTCACTTGTTGGATCAAATCGGTTGGATTCTCCCAAGATGGTTGGTTACTGATTACTCTACAGCACATGAAACCTATTTGATGGTCAGTGAAAAGATGCAATCTGCCATGAATTCGGGAAAATTTGGTGGTTTGTGGGATGCTGCCAATTTGGGTGGATATAGTTTGGCCGATAAACAGGCGTTCGAAGCGTTTGTAGAAGCTCCTGTGTTGTTTGGATTGCATATTGTATTCGATGCACCTGCCTTGCTAATCAATTTGCTGATTACAGCATTGGTTTTTAGGGGTGTCAAGGAATCGCGGAATGCATCAAACATCATGGTTGTTTTGAAGTTGATTGCCATCATTCTCGTGATTGCGGTTGGTGTGGCATACATCGACACGAAAAACTACGAGCCGTTCATGCCAGAAGGCTTTCAGGGTGTGATGAAGGGTGTATCAGCCCTGTTCTTTACCTACATTGGTTTCGATGCCGTGAGTACGCTGGCCGAGGAATCCAAAAATCCACAGCGCGATTTACCCCGTGGAATGTTTTATTCATTGCTCATCTGTACGATTCTGTATATATTTATCACGCTGGTGCTCACAGGAATGGTTCCTTATAAATCCTTGGCCGTGGGGGATCCTTTGGCCTTTGTATTGGGTGAACGTGGCATTGACTGGTTGGAATATATTGTTTCCATCGTTGCCGTTGTAGCAATGGCCAGCGTGTTGTTGGTATTTCAAATGGGACAGCCCCGCATTTGGCTAAGCATGAGTAGGGATGGCTTGTTACCCCCCGCGTTTGCCAGAATTCACCCCAAATACAGTACGCCTTCGTTTTCAACCATTGTAACGGGACTGATGGTTGGTATTCCCATTTTGTTTACCAACGAACATTTTGTATTAGACTTCACCAGCATTGGAACCATCTTCGCTTTTGTTTTGGTATGCGGCGGGGTTTTGTTGTTGCCACCGAGAAAAGAAGGAGAAGGCAAGGGGTTTCGCATGCCGTATATCAATGGAAAAATTATTTTTCCAGCAATTATCATTGGTTCTATTGTTATTGTGCGATATAATTTCCCAGGATATTTTTCATCGTTGGGTGATCCATCAAAATGGAATACGATGTTTACTGTAGCCCACGGTTTGTATTGGCTGATGTTGTTGGTTTTGTCGGTTTTTTCTTTCCTAAAAAATTGGTCACTGATTCCCCTGTTGGGATTGAGCATTTGTGCCTATTTACTCACGGGTATGGAAGCCAATAACTGGTACTGGTTCTTCGGTTGGTTTGGTTTGGGTTTGATTGTTTATTTTTCTTACGGGTATCGCAAAAGCAAACTCGCCAGGGCGTAATATTGTATACGATGATTGATCTACCCCGAAAGGATGTGCCCGAACGCAAGGAAAAAGGGATTGCCGATGTGGTAAAACGGATGAATGATCGCTATCATTTGACCCAAAAGCACAATGAAATTGAATTGGTGAAACATTGGAACGATATCGTTGGCCCCCTCATCGCCAAGCATACCGCAAGTGTCAGCATCAAGGGAAAAACATTGTATGCAACCTTTGATCAAGCACCGTTGAAAAACGAAATGTTTTTACAACGAGAAGTTATCTTGCAAAAAGTGAATGAAAAAATGGGCGAGGGGTTTATCGAAAAGATCTTTATTGGTTAGTACCCGCCTTTTTTGTGCGCTCTCGCTGCGCCAATGCCTTTTCAATACTGACATTGAGTTCAAAACCCACGATAATCGTCAATACGTTGATATAAATCAAAATCATCAAAGCAATAATGGCACCAATTGAGCCATAAACTTTGTTGTAAGTATTGAAGTTGTTGACATACATTCCAAAGGCCAAAGTTGAAATGCCACCCAGCACGGTTGCCGTAATACTTCCGGCACTCAGGAATCGCCAACGCTTGGTATTTGAAGGACCAAAGTAATAAATGCTAGAAATCCCAATCTGAAACAAAGCGGCCAACACCAAATACTCCAGCAACAAAATAATGAAAGCGTAAACGTTGGCAAAGGGCCAATCGTGTTCGGTGATGTAGGCCACACTTTGGAAGGCCCATGTTAGCAGCAGCAAGGCGATGATGATCAACAAACTGATCCAAAAGGTCATGAACACAGCTTTCCCCCGCACCTGTAGCCAATTTTTCTTTTTTGCGAATGGCAATCGACGGTTGAAAGAATTGATCAGCAAGTGGAACGCATTTGAGGCAAAGTAAATGGTGGTGATAAATCCAAAGGAAAGCAATCCTGAATTCTGTTTATTCAAAATCTCAAGGATGGTTTCTTGGATTTCGCGAAAGGTCTGTTTGGGTAGTACCCTAGACAGTTCCTGAATGAATTGGGTTTTTAGTCCATGTAAGGGCAAATAACCGATCAAAGTGAGCAGAAAGATGATGGCAGGGAACAACGCCAAAAAGAAGTTGAAACTCAAGCTCGATGCCCGAGTGTTAAGGTTCTCCATGAACATCGAACGGAAAAAGTACTTACCAACATTGTATATACTCTCTCCTTGCAATGCTTTTAAGCGCGTTCTCTTCAAATACAGAATAAACGGATGCTCGTTTTCTGTATCGCCGGGTTGGGGTTCATTGCTGTTGAAAAAATCCTCGTCCGACAGCCCCTCATCTGCCGCGGAATCAAGTCGATTTTTTATGGATTTGTAATACCCCATGGAATTCGTTCAACAAAGAAGCGTTAAAATTCGTATTTATCGATAATTTCCTGGGGCACTTTTACGGGTCTTAAGTCAGATTTTCTCGCGTAAAACATTTCTGTCACCGCGGTGCTCAATAATTCACCGTGTTGGTTCAATATGCGATAATGAAATGTACAACGGATGGCCGGTCTTTCTGGAATACTGACTTCAATGCTCAAAAGATCATCGTAACGAGCAGCTTTTTTAAACTCAAAACTCATGGATCGCACTGGCATAATCAGTCCATTGTCCTCCATCTCTTTGTATGTTATTCCTTTTGAGCGCATTTGCTCCGTTCTTGCCTCTTCCAAATACAATGCGTAAACAGAATGGTGCAAAAAACCCATTTGGTCACATTCTGCATATCGAACCCGTACTTTGTGTGTATATACCATCTTGAAGTTAATATCTTAAAATGAAATTCTCTTTCTCTTGGGATTTTCTAGCAAAAGCCATGCCCATCGCAAACAAATCAATGCCAACGGTGATTTCTTTTTGATGTTGTAATTGTTGCCACAGCAATTGCTGCTCTTGTGTTCGTCTGATGGATGTCATAATGATGCATCCTTCTTCACCCAAACGCGGTATAGCCCAATCTAACAGTTGCCAAAACTCAGAATCATCCAGTGAATCGTTGATAATTAGCATGTCGAGGTTGGCTGGGGGCAAAGCATTCATGGTCTCAATAATCCCTGATACCTTGCTATACTGGTTGGAAACAACCGTTTCGTTACAGTCATATTCCCTCAAATTAAATTGCGTAATGTTCAGCAGATCCTGGTGCTGATCAAACACAAAATAACGCGGAAACGCATGCGGGCCTCGCTGGGCATATAATGGTGTGATTCCCAAGCTACTGCCAATTTCAACGATGTATTGTCCGCGCTGTTTTTCATGAATCCATCGAAAAAATAGCCTATTGTATTTCGACGATGGAATCAAATTTATCGCAACTTTGCTTAGTGATTCTTCCTTGCCGTGAATGTTGATTTTGCGCCGCGATTGTACCATCCTTTTGCGACACATTTCTGCCGACGGCTCAAACAAACAAGGGGATTTACCATACAGAATTTTGTCGGTAAAATGATAAACAAAAGGAGAGTGTACGCCGTGTCGGTTCGTGCTTTGAACCAAATAAATCAGGTAGTCTATGATTCCAAATAGGCCATTGAGGCTCATGATGAAACGCTTTTCAGCATTTTCAACTCTTGCTGAGCTTTGGCAATCATTTCCTTGGCTTTCGCAATGTTATCATCGAACTGCTTGGTGAAACCTTCTGCATTCTTGCTGTGCTTGAAAAACGATTTATTGTTTTCCATCGTCACGATTTCGTCGTTGTACTTCGCGATTTTCTCTTTGATTTTGCGCTCTTCCATTTGCAAGCGTTTTTGACCATCGCCCGATTGTGCCAACTGACTAAAGTGTTCCTTTTGCATGGTATTGCGCTGAGAATTACTCACTGTCCTGAAGCGATTGAAGATTTCATCGGCCAAGCCTTGATAGGTTTTGTTCAGTTGCTGATAGGTTTTACCGGAAACAAATCCTGCATCGTTCCATTGCTTTTGCCAAGCCTTCAACTCTTGGAACAACACCTGGTGATCAATCGTTTCATTGGCTTTCAGTGCTTCCAAGCCCAAAATGACTTCTTTTTTCTTCTGGATGGCACCGCTTTCTTCTGTCTTGCGCTGTTTGAACCACTCGTTTTTGCGGGTATAAAAGTGATCAAATGCAGCCCTAAAACGCTTCCAAACGAGCTCGTTTTGCTCCTCTGGTACAGGTCCTACCGTTTTCCACTCATCCTGCAGTTTTTGCAATGCATCCGAGGTTTTCATGAATTCGTTCGAATCTTTCAATGCCTCAGCCTTTTCACACAATTCAATTTTTCGCGATAGGTTGTCTTTTTTACTGGTATTCAAATCTTTGAAAAAGTGCTTGCGTTCACCGTAAAATTGATTGCGTATGGCCTTGAAGCGCGTCCATGTCTCTTCATTTTTTTCGGTGGGTACTGGACCAATTTTCTTCCATTCCGCCATCAGATCGTCCAATTCCTTCGCGATTTTTGTCCATTCTTTGGGCTGGGTGGGCAATACGGCGATGCTGGTTTCCGCTTTTTCTATGAGTACAACCTTTTTGTCGAGGTTCTTTTGACGCTCTGCATCAATTTGGGTTTGTTGTGCTTTTTTGGCGTCGATGACGATGTCAGAGGCGGCTTTGAAGCGCTTCCAAATGTCATCGGATATTTCTGCGCGAACCGGACCTGTGTTTTTCCAATCTTCGTGGTATTTGTTCAATTGAAGCAAAGCTTTGCGAATATTGGGTTCATCCTTCAACTGCTCAGCACGTTTGATCAAATCGATTTTCAATTCGAGGTTTTTGTCTTTGTCAAGTTCCTTTAATTCATTGAAAACCGAGAGTTGGTTGTAAAACTTGTCGATGTAAAACTTGTAGGAGGTATACAGCTCATCGTGAAACTCTTTGGGGATATGTCGGATTTCTCGCCACTGGCGCATGTATTCGCGCAAAACATCCAAACTATGATCGTTTTCTTCAGACTCTACCAACGCCTTGATTTTCTCCAATATCAATCGCTTTTGGTTCAAGTTGTGCTGTTTTTCTTCTTCAGCGCGCTTGCGCTCTTCCTCTCTGCGTTTTTTAAATGCAGCGATCACCTCGTTCAACGCCATTTTTAACTCATCGGCGGGGGCTACGAAATCGCGGGGATCCTTGCCATCTTCTACCCACTGCCTGATCAACCCGGGTCGTTCTTGGGCCAACAAATCGTCAAACACATTGCGCAATGCTTGTAATTGAAGGTATGCTTTCTTCACATCGGTAGAATGCATCAATTCTTTGGCTGCAGCAACCAATTCCTCTTTGCTGAGGTTGGTGTACTGCATTTCCATTGAAATGTCTTCGTTGTTTTGTTCAATCAATTGTTCAGCTACGTTGAGCTGATCGGCATAGCTTTCTGCTACTTTTTCGATTTCGTTTGCCATTGATAAAAGGGTAGAGTATGGGGTAGATTTAAAATTGCAATGTTGATTTTTCCAACAGCATCCACAATGCGGCTTCTGCGGCTTCTGAACCTTTGTTGCCCAGCGAACCACCGGCGCGATCAAAAGCTTGTTGTTCTGTATTGGTGGTAATCACACCAAAAATACAGGGTTTACTAAATTTTAGGGCCAACTGTCCAACGCCATCAGTAACAGCGTTGCACACATAATCAAAATGTGGGGTATCGCCTTTGATAACACAACCCAATGTGATTACGGCATCACAACCACATTCGAACAACCACTGAGCGGCCGTTGGGATTTCAAAAGCACCAGGAACGGAGAACTCAACAATCTCCAACGACTGTTGAGCATGGGTCTCGATCAGTGTATCCAGCGCCCCTTGCTTGAGTATGCTCGTGATATGATGATTCCACGCAGCTGTAACAATACCAATTCTGTAGTGGTTTTGATCGTAAGAAAAGGAGGGTTGAGGGGAAGAAGAAAGCGATGTAGCCACCGGGAACCTTATTTGTTCAATTCACCCATCAAGCCTTTGAGGCGATAGATGTACTTTTCTGCCTCTTGACCTTCGCGCGTTGAGCTGTATTTGCTTTCCAAAGTCTCATAGCAACTCAAAGCAGATGCATAGTCTTTGTTCAATTCGTAGTGTACAGCCGCTTTTTGGTAATATGTGCTGGTGTATTCGTTTTCACCCAATTTCGCTGCTTTTTCATACAAATCAGCCGCTTTTGACATATCTCCCAATCCACTGTAACAGGCCGCTTTCGCTGCGATGGTTGATGGACCCAAAATGGCATCGCCACCGTTGAAGTTATCCAAATAATCCAAAGATTTTTTGTATTCGCCCTTTTTCAAATAGGCCAATCCTGCCATCAAACTGGCTTCTTTGCCTTTGGGCGTCATGCCATAATTGTTTGCGATCTCAACGGCCGACATGATTTTGTTGGCTTTGTCACCTTTTAGTACAACATCCAATGAATCTGTTTTGAAATAGTGCCACAACTTGGCAAACTTAACTTCAGCTTCTTTCTCTTGACTTGGCATGTAGAACTGAAACCAGTAGACGGCTCCACCTACAACAGCAATGGCTGCGAAACCAATCATTTGAACACGCTTTTTATTTGCTTCGTATTGAGCCTTTATGCGGGATTGAATGGATGAAATACTCTCTTTGATGTTCATAATAAAAATAAGGAGGCGCGAATATAAGAAATTTCGTGATTAGTCTGTAATGTATGGGTAGTCGTTTTCTACGTATACCTCTGTAAACAACTTAGAAGCATCGGGGTATGCGGAATTTTCAGCAAATTCTACGCTGGCATTCACTTCGGCGATAATGGCATCTTCCATGGCATCAAGTTCTTTCTCAGTTGCATATTTCTTGGCCAAAATCGTCGCCTTCGTTGTTTCCAATGGGTCCTTGGTTTTGTAATCAGCCACCTCTTCTTTGGTTCGGTAACTCGCAGGATCGCTCATGCTGTGACCACGATAACGATAGGTTTTGATTTCTAAGAAAACAGGGCCTTTGCCTGAGCGCGCATGCTCGCAGGCATTGAAAATGGCTTCGTGCACTGTTTCGCACTTCATCCCATCAACTTGGAAACTTGGCATATCATAGCCCAAGCCAATTTTGTAAATGTCCAACAAATTGGTTGTACGCTCAACGCTTGTACCCATGGCGTATTGGTTATTTTCACAAATGAATACGACAGGCAGTTTCCATAACATGGCCATGTTGTAGGCTTCGTGCAATGCACCTTGTCTTGCAGCGCCATCGCCAAAGAAAGTCAAACTCACATTGCCCGTGTTGTTGTATTGTTCCGCAAATGCCAAACCGGCACCCATTGGTATTTGTGCACCCACGATACCATGTCCACCCACAAAGTTATGTTCCTTTGAAAACATGTGCATTGAACCGCCTTTACCCCCGGTGCAACCCGTCTCTTTACCGTAAAGTTCAGCCATTACAGCATTTGCACTTACGCCCATTGCAAGCGCATGTCCGTGATCCCTGTAGGCAGTAATTACTTTATCACCTGATTTGATCGCCGTCATCATCCCCGCGGTGATGGCTTCTTGGCCTATATACAAATGGCAAAAACCTTTGATTTTTTGCTGTCCGTACAACTGGGCAGCCTTTTCTTCAAAACGACGTTGCAACAAGATGCTTTTGTACCAATTGAGATATTCTTTTTTACCGAATTTCATTTGTCTTTGATAAAGTAGCGGCAAAAATAAAACGAAACCATTGAATCTGAATCATCCTTTGCGCAGTAAATGCGGAATTAAGGATTAAATCTTCTCCTCGATGTTTTTTACCTTGTCCTTAATCAAGCCAATTTCTCGCTGAATCATGCGGATTGCCGGACCTATATCATTGGTTTCAGTGGTGTTCGGCTCTTCAAATTTGGGATTGATATAATTGACAAATTTCCATATTTCCAATATATCGTCAACCTTAACAGTGTAGGGGCTGTACAATGTGTTTGTGCTGCAAAGCAAGAAAGTACCATCTTCTTCGATGCGGTTATATAGTACCTTGAATACAATTCCCTCGTCTTGGGTGATAACGACATAGGGATGCCCGTTCCTAACCAAGTTCCAATCCTGCACATATTCTCCAGTGACAAATGCGCCGTCAGAAACCGGAGGCATGCTATCGCCAGATATCGGAAAACTGCGGTATTTCCGGTTGGCTGATAAAAAAGGCAAATTGAAGGCGGGTAGCGTTTTGATGTAATCCGGATCGGCGTATCCTGTGGCATAGCCTGCTTTGGCTTTGATGGGCACCAACTCGATATTCTCATCGTTGTCGGCATTCACTGTGGTTGCCAATACACGTAATCGCGTTCCAGTCAAATCCAAATCAAATCCCTTTTCCAATTGAGAAAGCTGTAGCTCACTCAATCTTCCCAAATCGGTGCGCAACAACTTGTCGATATTGATTTGGAAGAATTCCGACAAACGAATCAAGATTTGAATGCCTGGCTCCGCTACACCGTTTTCATAACTGTTGTAGGCGGAACGGGTTAGATTCAGGCTTTTTGCCACATCTTCTTGGCTTCTTTTGCGTCGCTTACGCAGGAGTTTGAGGTTTTCTTTGAGGAACATTGTTAAAAATATTGACAATTTTGTGCTTGGTAAATGAACAACAGATTTTTCGCATTGTCAAGTTTTTAGATTTTTTTTTGTCGTTTTTTTTAGCACGCATGAAATTGTCAATAAATTGGTGATTGTATGTTGTGATAAGAATTTGCGATTCGTTCAGTTTGACATTACTTTGCCATTATGAACTTTTGGCTAATCAAATCAGAGCCTTTCAAGTACAGTTGGGAAAAATTCACCACGGATCAACAGACGTTTTGGGACGGGGTGAGGAATTACCAAGCGAGAAACAATCTGATGGCCATGGAATTGGGCGATTTGTGTTTGTTTTACCACAGCAATGAAGGCAAAGAAGTGGTGGGTGTGGCAGAAGTAGTAAAAACCCATTATCAAGACCCAACAACGGAAGAAACAACTTGGGTTGTGGTGGATGTGAAACCCGCTTATCAATTGAAACACCCAGTTTCCCTTCAAACCATGAAATCAGATCCTCGGTTAGCCCAAATTGGATTGATTAGACAACCTCGATTGTCGGTCATCGCCCTAACCAAAGACGAATTTGACACTGTAATATCGTTATCCAATGAGCCAACCTAAACTGCTCATCAATACGCACAAACTCAACCTCATCATCAAGAGGTTCGCGCTGCAATTGATTGAGATGCATGGCGATTTTTCTCAATCTGCCATCATCGGATTGCAGCCCAGAGGTGTGAATTTGGCCAAGAAATTAGCCGATTTTATCACCGAAATTCAACCCGAAAATTCCCTCAAATACGGAGAATTGGATCATACCTTTTTCCGCGATGACATTGGAAGGGGCGAGATTTTTATGCCAAAAAAATCCAATATCAACTTCTCAACTGAAAATCTCAATATCATCTTGGTCGATGATGTTTTGTATACAGGAAGAAGCGTTCGAGCCTCTATCGACGCATTGATGAGTTTTGGCAGACCAAAACAAGTAGAACTGATGGTATTGGTCGATCGTCGTTTTCAGCGTGAATTGCCCATTTCTCCCAACTATGTGGGCGTTGTGGTCGATTCCCGAAGTACGGGAGAACATGTGAAAGTGGAATGGACCGATGAACAACAACAAGTTTGGTTATTAAGCAAGAAAGAATGACAGCGAACGCACCCATAAAGCATCTACTTGGCATCAAAGGATTGAGTGCATCGCATATTCAAACCATTTTTGAAACAGCCGACAATTTCAAATCACTGCTCAACGGCCCAGTGAAAAAGACGCCCGCGTTGCGCGACATTACCATTGCCAACTTGTTCTTCGAAAATTCCACGAGAACCCGCGTATCTTTTGAATTGGCAGAAAAACGCCTCGGTGCAGACATTGTCAACTTTTCAAGCTCATCTTCAAGTGTTAAAAAGGGCGAAACCCTCATCGATACGGTAAACAACATACTGTCCATGAAGGTGGATATGGTGGTAATGCGTCATCCCGCCCCCGGTGCATGCGTGTTTCTCTCCAAACACATCGATGCACAAATCGTGAATGCAGGCGATGGCACCCATGAACACCCCACGCAAGCCCTGTTGGATGCCTATTCAATCCGCGAACAATATGGCGATGTAGCCGGTAAAAAGGTGGTTATTGTTGGCGATATTTTGCATTCCCGTGTAGCCTTGAGCAATATTTATTGCCTCCAACTGTTGGGTGCAGAAGTCATGGTATGCGGTCCCGCAACACTGATTCCCAAACACATCGCAGCCCTTGGTGTAAAGGTATCTCACAACCTCGACGAAGCCCTGAATTGGTGTGATGTTGCGAATATGCTCCGAATTCAGTTGGAGCGACAAGACCAGCGATATTTCCCATCACTCAAGGAATATTCCCGTCTTTATGGATTAACAATGAACCGATTGGCGCAATTAGACAAAGAAATTTGTGTCATGCACCCCGGTCCCATCAATCGTGGGGTGGAAATTAGCAGTGAGGTTGCCGATAGCGACCATAGCATCATTCTGCAACAGGTTGAAAATGGTGTGGCGGTGCGAATGGCGGTGCTATTTTTATTAGGACAGCAAAGACTTTAACAAACAATGACAGTATTGAATTCAAGTAACCCCATTTTGGTTGAAAACATCAGGGGAGAGGTGGTCGAGAGTTTTCATCGGGGTTCTTTTTGTGTGGTGGATGAGCGAGGCGATGTCCTATGGTTGGAAGGTGATATTCAACAAGTATCATTTCCCCGTTCTGCCCTTAAATACTTTCAGCACATTCCATTTTTGCTTTCTGGTGGATTCGATGCCATGGGTTTTACAAGCAAGGAATTGGCCATCATGTGCGCGTCACACAATGGAGAAGATGTTCACTTGGATGTTGTAAATACGGTGCTTCATCGTATATCGCTAAATAGCGATTATTTAAAATGCGGTCCGCAGCAACCCACCTTAAAGAAGGACTTTTTGGCGTTGGTCAAGGCCGACAAAGAACCGAGTTGTATGCACAACAACTGCAGTGGTAAGCACGCGGGATTTTTGGCTTATTGCGTACACGAAAAACTCAACCTCGCAGATTATTTATCGCCGAGTCATCCATTGCATCAGCAAATAAAAAACATCACAGCGTTGTTTTACGAGACGGATGAATCCAGTTTGGCTTTGGGTGTAGATGGTTGTTCAGCGCCCATTTTCGGCATGCCCTTGATCAACCAAGCACTGGCTTACAAGAATTTGGTTTCTCCAATGCCTTGGAAGGATAGCAAGTTAACCGATGCATGCAATCGCATCGTGGAAGCAGTTACACAATATCCATTATTGGTAGCCGGTTCAAAGCGTTATTGTACAGATTTGATGGAAGTAACGAAGGGGAGAATTGTTGGTAAAACCGGGGCCGACGGTGTTTATTGTTTGGCGATTCCGCACAAGAAATGGGGCATTGCCATCAAAATAGACGACGGGAAAATGGGTCCTCAGTATCAAGTCGCCCAAGAAATTTTGACCAAACTCAATTTGATTACAACCGAAGAAGCCGCTCAATTGTCATCGCACTGGCACTGTAAAAACACCAATTTTGCGGGCAATCACGTGGGATATTCAGAGGCGATATCGTTAAATCCACCGCAATATATTTTATCATAAATCGTATGCCGTTGTTTCTTGTAGAAAGTGAAATTGCACCCATCAATGAAAGGATGACCCGACTCATTCCCAAGCAGCGCCAATATGTGGATGAGCTATTTGAACGGGGTGTGTTACACATGTACGCGGTGAACGATACGGTCGATAAATGGTGGTGTACCATCGAAGCTGATTCCGAATCCGATGTATTGTTGGTTTTGTCGGAAATGCCTATCATTGAATGGTTGAATCCTGTAGTGCACGGACTAATGTTCTACAATTCTGCCGATCAAATGATACCACCCATTTCGTTAAACTAACCATGAAAATCAAATCGTATTGGAAATTGGCGTTGATTGGGATCTTCGCTGCTTTCGCACCGTTGCATGCACAATACAAAGTGTATCAACCCGGTTCTTTGCAAGAAACCTATGCCATTCTCAGCAACAAAGATGCCCTCAATGGATTTCGATATTATCCGCAAACTCCAGAGTTGCTGAATACAATCACCAAATCAAATCGGTACACCAATACTGGGGAACAAATCACATTGTTACCACCGCTGAGGACGCGCAAAGCATCGAAATACTTTTACTACAATCACCCCGAATACAATGGTCGAATTCGCGCAGGATTGGGTTCAAAGAATTGGGTTCAAAGGCTGGGTAAGAACACACTGTTAAAGACGCCCACCTGGTTTTACTCCTATATGGATGATGCTGGATCTGTATCAAGCAACACATTGTTGAATCCCAAATCTTACGATAATTATTTGGTTGTAAATCCGATCGTTGATTTTGTGACAGGTCCGCCCGCCGCATTCGGAAGGCAACAATTGAACAACGGAAGAGGGGCAGAGGTCTTCGGTAAAATTGGAGGACGTGTGGCTTTCACAAGTCAAGTGTATGAAACACAAATTGTTCCGCAACAGTATGTCCAAAATATCATGGATTCATTTGGAACAATCCCTGGGGCAGGGTTTTGGACGAAAAACACATGGAATTACAGTGATTACCTCATGGCTCGCGGTTCTGTACACACCAATTTGGTCAACAACGCGAGAGACAACAGTTATATTCTCATGAGCTTTGGACATGATCAACAGTTTGTGGGCTATGGATACCGCAGTTTGATTCTTAGCAATTTTTCGCCTGCCACGGCCTATTTGCGATTCAATACCAAGATTGGACCTTTTTCCTATCAGAATATTTTCAAGGAATTGACGGTAAGTGATGGACTTTTTTCTGGAAGTGAAATCAAGGAATCCAAGTATTTGGCAGCACACCGAGGATCGTTGGATTTGGGAGAATCTGGCATTGAAATAGGGTTTAATGAGATGATTGTTCATCACCGACCCAATGGTGGGTTTGATTTGAATTATTTGAATCCCATTATTTTCTATCGCTCCATTGAGAGAGACCTAGGATCAGGTGATAACGCGTTACTGGCATTCGATGCGCGATGGAAGCGTAAGAACTTTACGTATTATTTACAGCTACTTGTGGATGAGTTCAATGCAAGGAAAATCTATGAAGGCAAAGATTGGAGCAACAAGCAAGGATATCAATTGGGTTTTTACTATCAACCAAATCTCCCAGAATACGGCGATTTATTGGTGCAGGTTGAGTTCAATTCTGTGAGGCCATATACCTACGCTCATTTTGACCAGTATACCAACTACGACAATTTTAACCAAGCCTTGGCTCACCCACTGGGTAGCAATTTTCGCGAGGGGCTTGTTCGTGTAGTACTCAAGCCGAGAATGATCGAAGGGTTAACTTTGATCCATACGACGATGTTTGCCGAGAAAGGGTTTGATCCCTATATCGATGGACCCAATTATGGTGGCAACATTCACAGAAGTTATAAAACACGGGTTAGGGACAACAATGTGTACATGCAACAAGGTGAATTTGGAAGGATACTCAATACCAAGACCCAAATTCTCTACGAATTAATGCCAAACATGTGGCTAACCCTAAACGCCCAATACAGAACACAATCCGCGTTCAGTAAATCTTCAGAAAGTTATTTTTCCTTGGGATGGAAATGGAACTGGTATGAAGAAACCCAACTTTTTTAATTGAATACCGAGCGTCCGTGAGATTTATTCAATCCAACTGAAAATCTTACTCCAACGAATTCCCTTAACCTTGTATTCCATGTTTCCGTTGGTGGTTAATGGTTGGTTGGTTTCAGGATCGATGGCCATGACTTTTTTCAAACTAAAGAAAGTGAACAATGGCTTTCCAACGATATGGTCTTCTGGTACATATCCCCAAAATCTAGAGTCCAGACTGTTATATCGGTTATCGCCGATCATCCAATAGTAACCCATTTTAAAAGTGTAGGATTTCACTTCGGCACCAGAACCACCATCGGCGTAGAATTTACCACCACGCTGAACAATGTTGCCTTTCTCATATTTGTTGATTGCCAATTTCAGGAAGTCCCAATTCTGCGCAGTCAAAACAATCGACTCGCCACGCTTTGGCAATGTCACTTCACCGTAATTGTTGATATTCCACCTGTCGTGTGGGAAATCGTATAGCGATGTATCGGCATGATTGTCTAGCAACTGACCGCTAAATCGAACATTTCCAGGAAACATGACTCTCTGATATCCTTCATCGATCGAGTCCAAGAATATACTCAACACCTCTGGGTGGTTTTTGATTTTTTCAAAATTCTCCGGCCAAGTGAACAAATGGTAAGGGATGATGTATTTACCCGTTTTCTGTGCGGCATCTTGAATCTGTTTTGCATTGGGTGGAAAGTTGAAATCGCCCAAATCGTTTTGTTCCAAGAAATCTTCAGTGATGGGTGTTTTCAGCAATGCCAAATAGCGTTTTTGTTGTTTGCCCACCCTTGGCAAAGGTTTTCCATTGATGTATATCTGTCCGCCCTGTAACTTGATGCGATCGCCTGGAATTCCTACGCACCGCTTCACGTAATTGTCTTTTTTGTCGGCCGGCAACCGCAATTGAACACCTTCTGCCGTTTGTTCGTAATCCGAAAGTCCATCTGCATTCGCGTCGTCATCAGTAGGCCAGTTGAAAACGATGATATCATTGTTTTTGATGGAATACCAACCGGGTAAGCGCATGTAGGGCAATTCAACCAAATCGGTGTAGGCTTTGAAACCCAGGATTTGCTTTGGCGCCAAAACGGGGACGGTGATGGGTGTCATGGGAATACGCATACCAATTTTCGCTCTGCTGACCACCAAATAATCGCCCACCATCAAGTTTGATTCCATTGACGGGGTAGGGATTTGGTATAAATCAAAATACAATGCACGCATTCCGCCGGCAACGTACGCAGCAAACAGAATGGCATCGCCCCATTCGCGCATTCCGTTGTGTTTGGGCACATTTTCTTCTCTCCAAGCCCTGTTTCCTGCGGGACCATAAAATTTCATTGGTTTGAAGGCCAAAATGGGGAAATAAATGAAGCTGAAAACGGTGCCGAATAATTGTTCCCAATAGCCATTGCGACCGAACGAACGCAAAATATCCAAAGTAATATTGAAACTGAACAAAATATTCAAACCGGGAATGACCATTCCCACCATGTACCATTTGGGTCGATCTACGATTTTTATCCAATACCACCAACTTAAAATGGGAATCCAAGCCATCATTGGTGATTGGCCGGCTGCTTTGAACATTTTTGACAAGCCCACACGGGTGAGAACAAAGCATATCACCCAGAGGATGAGGAACAATTCGGAATTAAAACTCTGCATGGCTTATTTCAGTTTTCAAAGTTAAGCAAGTCACGCATACCAAACACGCCCGTTTTCCCTACAATCCACTCAGCAGCAACGATGGCTCCTGTGGCAAATCCCAATCTGTTTTTGGCTTCGTGTTCTAGTTTGATTGTATCTACAGCGCTCTCAAATTGAAGAACGTGGGTGCCAGGAACACCCTCAATGCGAAGGGCTTTTATCGGCAACATCGATTGGTCCTTAGAATCGCCGCTTGGTTTGTCGTTGGTAAGATCCCAATTTTTCAGGGTGTTTGAAGCCGCAATTACATTTTCTGCCAGTGTAATGGCTGTTCCGCTGGGCGCATCCTTTTTCTCTGTATGGTGAATTTCTTCTATGCTCAGGTTGTACGGTTGATTGTTCATCAATGAGGTCAACCGCTTGCTCATTTCAAAAAATAAATTCACGCCCAAACTAAAATTGGTTGCCGAAAAAATGGCACTGTTGTGATTATGGCAATGTGTCTTTATGTAATCATAATGTGAATACCAACCCGTTGTTCCGGTGACTACAGGTATTTTCTTCTCTATGCACAACTTTAGGTGTTCGACCGCCAATTCTGGACTGCTAAACTCAATGGCGACATCTGCATCCAAACAGCTTTCTGTGTTAAAGGGATGCTGTGAGTTGTATTTTGCCACAATCTCATGTCCACGCTCAATGGCCAATCTCTCAATGATTTGACCCATTTTACCATAGCCGATCAACAATATTTTCACACTACAAACCTAATGGATTTTCATGCCTAACGCGAGTGATTACTGCGATAAAACTCCGTATTCCAACGAAAAAAATGCAATTTTGTGAAAGTATGGGAAAGAAATTGATTTGGGCTTCATTGGTTCTTGTTCTGTTGGGCGTGGGTTTGAAGATTTGGCTTTTGCCGAACTGGTATTCCACAAACAGCGGTAATGTTGCGCTGACCTACGAAACGCCAATCGCTAATGATGAGTTCGATGCCTTGATAAAGAAAAAAATCGGACTGTCAACGCCATTGTCCTTGGCGAAAATTGCTGCTTGGCGTGGATTGAAGTTGGGATTGCCCGGAAGTTCAACCATTGTCATACGGCCCAAAACCAGCATTTATAGCCTGGTTAAACTTCTCGTCAAATACCAGAGAGAACAAAAGTTGGTAACCATTCATAGCCATTGGGACTACAATCAATTCACAATACAATTGGCGAAACAATTTGATTGGTCCGCCACCAACTTGGGTGAAGAACTCATGGATCCAACAAACCGCAAACGTTGGAACGAGCAAACTTGGCTCAAAACCAAAGGTTTGGACGCCTACAATTGGCAAGCCATCGCAATACCCAACTCATACATGTTCAAAAGAACCGCAACACCCATTCAAGTTTTGGATCGGTTGGTGAATGAGGCACACGACTTTTGGAACAAAGAGCGAATGTTGGCGGCGAAACAATTGAATTTGAGCCCTGTAGAAGTTGTTGCACTTGCATCCATCGTAACCAAAGAAAGTAACCATGTTCCAGAGTACGGAAAGATCGCCGCAACATACAAGAATCGCTTGAGAGTAAACATGCTACTGCAAGCCGATCCAACCGTAGTTTTCGCAAGGGGGAAGGCGGGTAGGGTTCTCACCAGAGATACCAAAATCGAATCGCCATACAACACCTATTTGAACAAGGGATTGCCCATCGGTGCGCTGTGTATCCCCAGTGTGGATGCCATTGATTCATGTTTGTTTGGTGCGCAGTATCCGTATCTGTATTTCTGCGCAAAGTCCGATTTGACACCAAAGCATGATTTTGCTGTGAGTTTGTCGGACCACAATGAAAACGCCCGGCGATATCACCAGGCGTTGAATGAATTTCAAAGAAAAAACAACCGTTAGGTTAGTTTTTCACAAAGTTCAAGTGCACTACTTGACCTGTTTCGTTTTCTGCAACAATAAAATACTGTCCGTTTGCCAATGATTCCACACCCATCGTTTGAACCGTTTGGTTCAAATTCATGAGTACTTTGCCATCCAATGCAATCACTTTCACGTTTTTCAATGATTCTGAAAAGGCAATTTGTTGACAGCTGGGGTTTGGAAATACACTGATTGCAACCCGCTGGGTACTTTTCACATTGGTGACAGGGGCTGTAAGTGTCGCAGAACTCTTGATTACTTGATCTCCGTTGTTGTTGTTGTTTGAATTCGATACAACACCCGAAGCATGAATGGTTATATCGCCAACGGCGGTTGCGGGGGCCGTCCAATCGAAATACCAAACGCCCAATCCTGGGCTGTTATGGCCCACAATGGTGCGCGTTCCAGATGTATAAGAAGTTGCTCCGGTGCTCACGTTACTTACCGTTCCAATGGCTTTGTTTGAAGCATCCAATACAGTGGCCTGGAAGCCCTTGCGCAAGGAGGTGCCACCCATTTTTATACCAATGGTGTATTTCTTGCCCGCTTCGTAGCTGGTTACGGTTTTCGTACTCGCCACATCCACCGCGGTAATGACCAAATCGCCGCCCAAATTGGCTGTTCCGCCATGACATCCGGAGCAATTTCCGGATGAACCCGGAGCGCCAGTGCGATCTCCGCCAGGGCCGCTGGCATTCGATAAAATTGCTATGCCGGTGAGCGATAAACCCATGGCCAATAGTCCAAATTGAAAGTATTTTTTACCCATCGTTCGTTTTCAACAAATTTACCAATGAATTGGATTAAAAAAAGTCAATTTTTCATATCGAAAAGAACAAAAGCCTCATTCGCTTGTATTAGATTTGCAAAAGAGATGAATACGCCAAACGATTACTTGCCCATATTGATACAAATTGGTGTCGCTGTGGGTTTTGTGGTATTGACGTTGGGAGTTTCCCACCTGTTGGGTCCCAATCGAAAAACAGCCAAAAGAGAAGACAACTTTGAGTGTGGAATTGAAAATCAAGGCAATGCCCGATTCCCGGTTTCTGTTAAATACTTCCTATCAGCCATTTTGTTTGTCTTGTTCGACGTAGAGGTGATTTTCTTCTATCCCTACGCAGTGAACTTCAAAGAAATGGGATGGGAGGGATTTGGTGCGGTCGTGGCTTTCGTGGGCTTCTTCCTCCTTGGCTTCATTTATGTTTGGAAACGCGGTGCCCTTGAGTGGGAGAAATAAGACAAAACATGGTAAAAACAGTTGATGCACCTGAAGGCATTGAAGGACAAGGTTTCTTCGCAACTTCATTGGATAAAGTAATTGGTATTGCGCGGTCGAATTCAATTTGGCCGTTGCCGTTTGCTACCTCTTGTTGTGGCATTGAATTCATGGCAACCATGGGCGCCAATTATGATTTGGCACGTTTTGGTTCTGAGCGATTGGCATTTACGCCGCGTCAAACCGATTTGTTGATGGTGATGGGTACCATTTCGAAAAAGATGGCCCCTGTGCTTAAACAAGTTTACGATCAAATGGCAGAACCCAAATGGGTGTTGTCTGTGGGTGCTTGTGCTTGTTCCGGTGGGATTTTCGATACTTACAGTGTTTTGCAAGGCATTGATAAAGTCATTCCAGTGGATGTTTATGTACCCGGTTGTCCTCCGAGACCCGAACAAATCATCGAAGGATTGATGAAAATCCAAGAACTGGCCAAAAACGAAAGTTTGCGTCGCCGCGATAGCGATGAATACAAGACCATGTTGGAAAGTTATAACATTCACTCAGCAGAGAAATAAAGATGGATAATCAACAATTGCTTTCGCACATTGCTGCGCTTGTAGGTTCTGAGCCCAATGCGGTTGAAGATACGTATGGTATGTTGAATGTGCATTTGGAGACTTCGTCGCTGTTGAATGTGGTGGAGGGTCTGAAAACAAAACACCAATTCATCTACTTGACAGACATCTGTGCATCGCATTACCCCGACCGGGTTGGTGCGGAATTCGAAGTGGTTTACCATTTACACAACTTGGTAGCCAATCAACGCGTGCGTTTGAAAGTGGCATTGCCGGAGGCTCAGTTGTCGATCCCAACCTTGACAGGTTTGTACGCAGGTGCCAACTGGATGGAAAGAGAGACTTTTGACTTTTACGGGGTAAATTTTGAAGGCCACCCAGACCTTCGACGCATTTTAAACATGGACGATATGGATTATCATCCCTTGCGCAAGCAATATGCCTTGGAAGATGAAACCCGTACCGATAAAAACGATACATTCTTTGGAAGATGAGCGAATTAACGATTAAAAATACCGGACAAATGATCTCTACGGAGACCATTGATGGTGATATCGCTACCCTAAATTTGGGTCCTACGCATCCAGCGACCCATGGTATCTTTCAAAATATTTTGAAAGTAGATGGTGAACGCATTTTGAGTGCTGAACCCACCATTGGATACATTCACAGGGCTTTTGAGAAATTGGCAGAACGCCGTCCCTACAACCAAATCACACCCATTACAGACCGATTGAACTATTGCTCGTCGCCCATCAACAACATTGGTTGGCATCTGACAGTAGAGAAATTGGCCGGTATTGAGGTGCCCAAGCGTGTGGACTACATGCGTGTGATTGTGATGGAGTTAGCGAGAATTGCCGACCATTTGGTTTGCAACTCGGTAATTGGTGTTGATACTGGCGCATTGACAGGCTTTACCTACATGTTCCAAGAGCGTGAAAAAATCTATGAACTGTATGAAGAAGTTTGTGGTGCTCGTCTAACCACCAACTTGGGCAGAATTGGTGGATTTGAACGTGATTTTAGTCCGACATTCCACGCCAAATTGAACAAGTTCTTGGCGGAATTCCCAGGTAACTTTGAGGAATTTGATCGCTTATTGACCAGAAACAGGATTTTTATGGATCGGGTGATTGGCGCAGGACCAATTACAGGCGAGCGGGCGTTGGAATACAGTTTCAGTGGACCCAATTTGCGTGCTGCGGGTGTAGATTATGATGTTCGGGTGATGAACCCTTACTGCAGCTACCAGGATTTTGATTTTGACATCCCTGTTGGCAAAGACGGAGATACCTACGATCGTTTCGTGGTAAGGCAAGAAGAGATTCGCCAGAGCGTAAAAATCATACGCCAAGCACTTGAAAAAATGCCATCCGGTGATTTTCATGCCAATGTCCCTGAATTCTATCTGCCGCCCAAAGAAGAGGTGTATCGCAGCATGGAATCGTTGATTTATCACTTTAAAATTGTGATGGGAGAAACGGCCATACCTGCAGGAGAAGTGTACCACGCAGTAGAAGGTGGAAACGGTGAGCTGGGCTATTATTTGGTGAGTGATGGAGGCAGAACGCCTTACCGTCTGCACTTTAGACGCCCTTGTTTCATTTATTATCAAGCATACCCTGAAATGATTGTTGACTCTGTTTTGAGCGATGCGATTTTGACCATGAGTAGCATGAACGTAATTGCCGGAGAGTTAGACGCTTAATAGATATTTATTGTGAGTCAAGAAAATATACAATTCCCAGAGCCCTTGTTGCAGGAGGTTGCGCGACAGATTGCGAAGTTTCCGGAGGGCAAACAAAAAAGTGCTTTGTTGAGCGTGTTGCACATCGCCCAAGCCCATTTTGGTTACTTGAGTGAGCCTGTGATGGATTACGTAGCTCGCTTGCTGCATTTATTACCGATTGAAGTCTATGAGGTGGCAACGTTTTACTCCATGTACGACACCAAACCCGTGGGAAAAGTCAAACTGGAAGTCTGCAGAACTGGACCGTGCATGATTGAAGGTGCAGAGAAAATCGTTTCTTACATAGAAAATAAACTGGGCATCAAAGACGGTGAAACAACAGCGGATGGCATCTTCACCTTGAAAACGGTGGAGTGTTTGGGCGCTTGCGGATATGCTCCCATGTTGCAAGCCGGAGAAAAATTTCACGAACACCTCACCGAGGCCAAAGTGGATGAGTTAATTGAAGCATATCGTAAGAATCCAACAGCCAACTATTTGGGATTATAAAATCATGGATCGTAAATTACTTTTAGAACACATAGGGGTTGAAGGGATTCACACCCATGATGTATATCGCAAAAATGGCGGATACAAGGCGGTTGAAAAAGCCCTCAAAAGCATGTCGCCCGATGATATCGTAGAGGAAGTGAAGAAATCAGGACTTCGCGGTCGTGGTGGTGCGGGTTTTCCCACGGGCATGAAATGGAGTTTTATTGCGAAGCCAGAAGGTGTGCCCCGTCACTTTTTGTGCAATGCCGATGAAAGTGAGCCCGGAACATTCAAGGATCGCTATTTGATGGAAAAGATTCCTCATTTGTTGATCGAGGGAATGATTCTTTCATCATACGCTCTAGGCTGTAACCAATCGTACATCTATATCCGTGGTGAGTATATGTACGTTCTGCAAATCCTTGAAAGAGCCATCGCCGAAGCCTATGCCAATGGATGGTTGGGTAAAAACATCAAAGGCAGTGGATTTGACTTGGATTTGGCCGTTAGTACAGGCGCAGGAGCCTATATCTGCGGTGAAGAAACCGCTTTAATTGAAAGTTTGGAAGGCAAACGCGGAAACCCTCGGATCAAGCCGCCGTTCCCAGCTGTAAAAGGTTTGTGGGATCGCCCAACCGTTGTAAATAACGTAGAAACAATCGCTGCTGTTGTACCTATCGTAAATGAGGGTGGCGATGCCTATGCCCAAATTGGTATCGGTCGCAGTACAGGCACAAAATTGATCAGCGCCTCTGGCAATGTCAACAAGCCTGGTGTGTATGAAATTACCATGGGATTGTCAGTGGAAGAGTTTATCTACAGCGACAAATACTTGGGTGGAATGAAAAATGGCAAGAAACTCAAGGCCTGTGTTCCCGGTGGTTCATCAGTGCCTATTTTGCCTCATTACTTGGTTTGTAAAACGGCTACGGGAGAAGATCGCCTCATGACGTATGAGAGTCTCTCCGATGGTGGTTTTGCCACAGGTAGTATGTTGGGTTCTGGTGGTTTTATCGTTTACGATGAAGACCAGTGTATCGTTCGCAATACCTGGAATTTTAGTCGCTTTTATCACCATGAAAGCTGCGGACAGTGTAGCCCATGCAGAGAAGGAACCGGCTGGATGGAAAAGGTTTTGCATCGATTGGAATATGGCCATGGCAAGATGGAGGATATCGACTTATTGTGGGATATTCAACGCAAAATTGAAGGTAATACCATTTGTCCATTGGGCGATGCGGCCGCTTGGCCTGTTGCTGCAGCCATTCGTCACTTCCGTGAAGAATTCGAGTGGCATGTGAAGGAACCCAAACTTTGTATGACCAAGAATTATGGCTTGGTTACGGAAAAAACATTTGAGACAGTTAACGCATAAGTATGTCAGAAACAAATCCAAAATTCACAGTAACCATTGACGGACAATCTGTTCAAGTGGATCCTGGAACAACCATTTTGAATGCGGCTCGCATGATAGGTGGTGATGTGGTTCCCCCAGCAATGTGTTACTATAGCAGCTTGAAAGGCAGCGGCGGAAAATGTCGTACCTGCTTAGTAGAAGTGAGCAAAGGTTCAGAGAAAGACCCTCGCCCCATGCCCAAGCTCGTTGCCAGTTGCTCAACGCCCATCATGGATGGCATGGAAGTGAAAAACAAATCCAGCGAAAAGGTAATTGAAGCCCGTGCCGGTGTTGTTGAGATGCTTCTCATTAACCACCCATTGGACTGTCCCGTATGTGATCAAGCAGGGGAGTGTCACCTCCAAGATTTGGCCTATGAACATGGCAAAAGCAATACCCGCTATGAATTCGAACGTCGCACATTCGACAAAGTAGATATTGGCGAATACATCAAATTGCACATGACGCGCTGCATTCTTTGCTATCGTTGCGTATACACGGCTAATCAGCTCACAGATCAGCGTGAGCATGGTGTATTGAAGCGTGGCGATGCAGCTGAAATCGGTACTTTCATAGAAAAGAACCTCAAAAATGAGTTCATTGGAAATGTCATTGATGTTTGTCCTGTTGGAGCGCTGACCGATAAAACCTTCCGATTCCGTTCTCGCGTTTGGTATACCAAGCCCATGGATGCCAACCGTGATTGTAAATGTTGCTCAGGCAAAGCGGTGGTTTGGATGATCGGAGATGAAATTGCCCGCGTTACTGCGCGCAAAGACCAATATGGAGAAGTGAAAGAGTTTATTTGCAACGAATGTCGATTCGAGAAAAAAGATAAGTCTGATTGGAACATTGAAGGTCCCCGTCAAATCGATCGTTCATCGGTTATTTCTGCCAACCATTACGAGGTAGAAGCCCCAGAACATACACCATTATTAAACAAGGCCTAAACAATCATGGATAGTGCATTATTTTTAGAGAAACTGATCCTAATCGTGGTAATCCTTGCGGTTACTTTGGTGATGGCTTTGTATTTTACTTTCGGAGAGCGCAAAATTGCGGCTTTCTTCCAAGATCGTCTTGGTCCAAACCGTGTGGGTCCTTTTGGGTTGCTTCAGCCGTTTGCCGATGGTGGAAAATTGCTCTTTAAAGAGGAAATCATCCCGAAAAACGCGGAGAAATGGTTGTTTATTTTGGGTCCAGGGATTGCGATGGTAGTGGCCACCATTACCAGTGCGGTTATACCATGGGGAACATCCTTGCCCATCTTCGGAAGGGATGTGCAATTGCAAGTGGCCGATGTGAACATCGGTGTTTTGTATATCATGGGAATCGTGAGTATTGGTGTTTATGGCATCATGATCGGTGGATGGGCTTCCAATAACAAGTATTCTCTCTATGGCGCCATCCGGGCAAGTGCACAAATGATCAGCTATGAGTTGAGCATGGGATTGGCTCTGATCGCGGTTGTGATGATGAGTGGAACCCTGAGTTTACGCGAAATGGTTGAACAACAGGCAGGATTGAACTGGAATGTATGGTACCAACCACTCGGCTTTATTTTGTTTCTGACATGTGCATTGGCTGAATGTAACCGTGCTCCGTTTGACCTTGCTGAATGTGAAACGGAATTGATTGGTGGATACCACGTTGAATATTCTTCCATGAAATTGGGTTTCTACTTATTTTCGGAATACATCAACATGTTCATTTCCAGTGCCGTAATGGCTTGTGTATACTTTGGAGGATACAATTTCCCCGGTATGCACCTCATTTCAGACCCCACAATACTCGGATTGACCCAAGTGGCCGTAATGTTTGCCAAAATCTTCTTCTTTGTCTTCTTGTTCATGTGGATTCGTTGGACATTGCCCCGATTCCGATACGATCAGTTGATGCGGTTGGGCTGGAAGGCGATGATTCCTTTGGCTTTGTTAAACATGTTGGCCACTGGCGCCATTTCATTGTTCAACGCACAAGGCTTTTAAATTTCAACAAAACAGATTTGATAGAAGAGGGAAGCAATTCCCTCTTTTTTTATGCAGGGTTAAAATGCTCTAAAACCCGTTCCATCCGAATGCCTCGGCTGCCTTTGACAAAAGCGAAATCTGTGTCGATAGGATGTGTGTCGAGCCATGCCAACAATGAATCCATCGTTTCAAAGCGATAAGGGTGGTTGGGGCAGGCGGCACAGAATTCTGGTCCCACCAAAAATGTACTTTCTTGAATGCCAAGTGAACCACACAATTCAAACAATTGCTGATGCTCAGCCGGTGAATGTTCCCCAAGTTCTAGCATATCGCCAAGAAAAAACGATTTCCGTCCTTCTATTGTCGCAAAGCTCTGTATGGCTACGGACATCGAACTGGGATTGGCATTATAGGCATCCAAAAATACTTGCGTGTTGCCAATGGTTCGCCATTCACTCCGGTTGTTAGAGGGTACGTATGAACATGCAAGATCCATTGCATCCGAGGGGTTCATGCCGAGTAAATGAGCAATCGCGGTACCGAACAACAAATTATAGGCATTGTATCTTCCACTTAATGGTGATGTGTAAGCGCCTAAGTTCTCTCCATTGCAGTAAAAGTTGAATCCCAATTCCGGCATTTCATGATGGATTTCAGCAAAATATTGGGCCTGTGGATTCGATAGCGAAATGGTTGATTGCTGGGTCAGACGTTTCGACATTGACTGCAACCAAGCATCATCCATGTTTACAATGCCATGACCGCCGTGTTTAATGACACTCGCAAAGACTTCGCTTTCTTCTTTGGCGATGGCTTCAATGCTTCCAAATCCTTCTAGGTGTTCCTTTCCAATATTGGTTATTACACCGAATTCAGTTTCAATAAGATCACACAAGACTGCCATTTCTCCCGGGTGGTTTGTTCCCATTTCAATTACGGCAAATTGGTGTTGTGGACGTAGGCTCAGCAGGGTTAGTGGTACGCCAATGTGGTTGTTCCAGTTTCCGGGTGTGGCCAGCGTTTCGCCAAGACCTTCGAGGATGGTGCGCGTTACTTCTTTGGTGGTGGTTTTTCCATTACTTCCACCCACCATGATTTTTTTACAAGGCATCGCTTTGGCATGCCGTTTTGCGAGCTGTTGAAGGGCTATCGTGGTATCTTGTACCCAAACAAATCGTTGATCGTTTCGATATTCTTCCCAATCCACGACCACAATGCGAGCACCTTGTGCAATAGCCGATTCTGCAAATGAATTTCCGTCGAATTTTTCACCGCGGATGCAAAAGAAAATATCCCCAGCTTTCAGAGCGCGGGAATCTGTGCATATTTGGTAATTGGAAGCAACATAATGTCCGTATATCGCATCCATTACATCGGAATTCATCATGTTTCAAACCTAATTGAAATTTGTGAAATCCATAAAACAAGAAATCCCCAAAAAGGAAAATGTCTAAATCCATTTGTATCTTTACCCGTATGCTCAAGAAAATCGCCCTGGTTATTTTGTTTTATATGGCCAGCCATGAAGGTTGGTCACAATTTCATTATCGCCTAAATACAACGGGCGTTCGCGTTTTTGATGGCAATTTTGAAATTGAAAATCCATTTTGGGGCGGGTTTAATTCGCCACAGTTTCAACCATTCGACCTCAATGGTGATAAATCCATGGATGTGATTGTATTTGATCGCTATGATTCCAAGATTTTGCCATTCGTGCGATTGAATAAAAGCGATGTCTTTCAATATGCCCCAGAGTACACTGCCCGTTTGCCCAAAGGCGTGTATTACTACAAAACAGCAGACCTGAATGCTGATGGTGAAATGGATATATTCACCCTTTCAGAAAGCAGTAATTTGTTGATTTATATCAATCGAACAACGCCGGGATCGAGCAATTTGAAATTCCAAGACTTGGGTCCTTGGTACTACCGTAACCAATACGATTCTACGCAACCCATCCAATACAATCCGCTCAGTTTTTCAAAATTTGATATGCCGGAGATTTCGGATATCGATGGAGATGGTGATTTGGACATTCTTTCTTACGATCAAGGGAATTACACCTACCGACTGTTTAAAGATGTCCGCATAGAAAAAGGATGGAACCGCGATACGTTTGAGTTCCAAATCATGGATATCTGCTTTGGGTATTTCAACGAAGGGTTCGACAATTCCATTGCTTTGGGGGAGTGTCCGTATAAAGACAAACTCAAACCCAGACATACGGGTGGTGCGTCTTGTTTTATGTATGATTCCGATGCGGATGGAGACAAGGAACTGGTCATATCAAACATTGGATTTCCACGGTTTACATACCTTGAGAATGGGAAAGCTCAATATAAATCTTACTATGATACGATGGTGGCAGTTGATACGATATTTCCCAGAAATACCGTAGCAGCCAATCAAATGATCTTCCCGGCAGGATACTACCTAGATATTTCGGGCGATGGTGTTCAGGATTTGGTCATTGCCCCTAATAATTTCTCCGATGTGAAAGAAACCCAACAGATATGGTATTACAAGAACAAAGGACAATTCAACAAACCGGTGTTCGACTTGGTTAAGACCAATTTTCTATCCGAAAAAACGCTTGATTTGGGTGCGAGAAGTGCGCCTGTATTTGTGGATGTGGATGGAGATGGGGATCAAGATTTGCTTGTTGCGTCCAATGGCGATTATTCTGTAACATCAGGCCTCGCTGATCCATTGTATTTCTTCAAGAATACAGGTACCAAAACCTCACCAAAATACGAATTGGTTGACAAGGATTACTTGAGGTTTTCACAATACAAATTCCGACATGCTATCCCCAATGTGGGCGATGTAGATGGGGACGGGGATTTGGACTTGTTGGTTGGTACATTGAAAGGAAAAGTAGCCTATTTTTCAAACTCGGCGGGTGCGGGAAAACCCGTTGCTTGGTCTTTTGTTGACTCCAATTACTTGGGTAAAAATCCAAATTTCGACGAATCCAATGCGTCTCCATGCTTGTATGACCACAACAAAGATGGCAAAATGGATTTGTTGGTGGGATATTACAACGGCAGGGTGTCCCTGTTTGAATGTACATCGTTAAATCCATTGACCTATGTCGAAAAAACAAAGAATGCTTGGGGAGCCCGTGGCAATGAATGGCGCAGCGATGTTACGCCAAATGAATGGAAAGCGTTCGGGTATGCATCGCCCCGTATTTATGATATCAACGGTGATGGGAAAATGGAAATGATTGTGGGAACAGCCTATGGATACAGTCGATTATACAACATCGATGGACATCCTTATTCTGATTCTTTGTTTGCCGATACAACTTGGTTTTATGAGAAGAAATTTGCTGATTCTGCACTGCCAACAATGGGCTCGAGAATCATACCAGCATTTGCGGAACTTACTGGAGATACGCTCATGGAGGCTGTTTTTGGCTTGGGTAGGGGTGGTTTGCAATGGGCCAGCTCTTTGAACGCTGTAAAACCTGTCATTGGAACCAAGCAATTCGAATCCTTGGATTTGGTGCTGTTTCCCAATCCGAGTAAAAGTATGGTCACTGTTCAGCGTGCTGAATCAACCCCCGGAAACCTGTCCTTGAACATTTATAACCTTCAACAAGACTTGGTCTACAAGACGCATTTACAATCCAATGAAAAGGGGGTTGGCATTCCAATTGATACTTGGTCCTCTGGAGTATATTGGGTGAAAATCACCAATGACGAGGGAAAAACAGCCAACCTAAAATTGGTCAAATTGCCTTAACATGGGGCTCACCAATGGTGTAGGTATGGGTGCAATAACCCAACCATTCATCCTCCCGGTTTGACGCAATCATCAAGGAGCGATTGCCTAAATAATTTGCAATAAGGGTTTTGAACACATCGGCACCGGCTTTGTCCAAGTTGGTCAATGGCTCATCCAAAATGACCAAAGGCTGATTACCCAAAAGCGCTGCACACAATTTTACTCGCTGCTTCATGCCCGAAGAGAAAGTCAATATCTGTTTGGTTTTTGTGGCTGTTGGAAATCCGCATAGGTCCATCAAAACGGGCAGTGTGATATTCGATTGAAACCCTTTGATCTGCTGGTGAAAGTAAAACCACTCACTCAGCGTAAATTCCTCAGGTAATTCCATACCTGGCGACGCCAAAGACACATGCTTATGCCATTGCGATTGGGGTAGTGGGGAACCATTTTCTATCCATAGTACAGTTCCTTCCGTGGGATCTGTTTGTCCAACGAGCATCAAAGTAAATGTAGATTTTCCCGCGCCATTCGGACCCAAAATCGCCATTTTCAGTGGCGTACAATTTTTACCCGCAATGCAGAGGTTGAGGTCTATGTTTTTAAATAACCATGAACGGTGATAATTCTTGCCGCAATTGTTCAGGATTATTTCCATCGTTATTTTGCGATGTATCCTTTCATGATGCCGCGATCCGACTCCTTGATAAACTGCAAAATCTCATCTCTTTCCGTTGTTGGGGAAAACTCTGTTTCGATAATTTTAATGGCTTTTGCAGTATTGAATCCCTTCACAAACAGCGTGCGGTAAATGTCTTGTATCTCAGCGATTTTTTCCGTTGAAAAGTCGCGTCTACGCAATCCAACACTGTTTACACCTTCATAACTCAATGGCTCACGCGCTGCTTTGGTATAGGGAGGTACATCTTTCCTCACCAACGAGCCACCGCTAATCATTGCATGACGACCAATTTTTACGAACTGGTGAACCAAAGCTGCTCCGCCCAAAATGGCCCATTCCCCAACCGTCACATGCCCTGCAACTTGAACACTGTTGGCAAGAATACAATGGTCTTCTACAACAACATCATGCGCCAAGTGAACATAAGCCATCAGCAGAACATTGTTACCAACACGCGTTTCGCCCGAAGCCTTTGTTCCTTTGTTGATGGTCACATATTCCCTGATTGTGGTATTGTTTCCAATGATAGTTAGTGTCTCTTCACCGTCGAATTTCAAATCCTGCGGTATCGCACCGATAGATGCGCCCGGGAATACCCTACAACCTTTTCCGATACGAGTACCTTTGAAGATTGTGGCTCCTGACATGACATGAGTACCTTCGCCAATCTCTACATCCGCATGAATGGTTACAAATGGGTCAATAATGACATGGTCTGAAATTTTAGCGGAAGGATGAACGTAGGCTAACGGTTGTATCATTGGTTTGAATCTGCTGTTTTTAAAGTACGAAAAGTACGAATTACGATATTTTTACGATTTGTGCCATCAATTCAGCTTCACAAACCAATTTTTCACCGACCCATGCACGTCCCTTCATGATACAAAGTCCTCGACGAACAGGCTCCATTAATTCCAACTTCATAATCATGGTATCACCAGGAACAACCTTGTCCTTGAATTTCGCATTGTCGATCTTCAAAAAATATGTGCCATAGTTTTCGGGATCCTCTACGGTGCTCAATACCAAAATACCACCGCACTGTGCCATCGCTTCTAATTGTAACACTCCAGGCATAATTGGATCCCCCGGGAAATGTCCGTTGAAGAAGGGTTGGTCATATGTGATATTTTTGATTCCCACGACTGAAGTTTCCGTTTTGGCGATGATTTTATCGACCAACAAAAACGGATGGGCATGGGGTAAAATTTTCATGATGTCTTTGGTTGCGTACAAAGGTTTTTCACTGGGATTGTAATTGGGAACCCCATCCTGTTTTCTGCGCAATTCCTTTTTCATGACTTGTTTGATTTTCTTGGCAAAAGCCACGTTGCTCGCATGTCCGGGTCGGGCAGCCATAATTTGACCTTTGATAGGCATTCCCACAAGGGCCAAATCCCCAATCATATCCAATAACTTGTGCCTTGCAGGCTCATTTTGAAACCGCAAATCCAAATTATTGAGAATCCCATGTTGTGTTACCTCAACCTTGGGTTTGTTGAACACTTCAGCCAATCGGTCTAACTCATTTTGTTCAACATCGCGATCAACCACTACAATGGCGTTATTTAAATCGCCACCTTTGATCAGGTTATTGTTCAGTAAATATTCGAGTTCATGAAGAAAACAGAAGGTCCTGCACGGACTGATCTCTTTCTTGAATTCCGCCATACTGGTGATAGCGGCGTGTTGACTACCTAAAACGGCAGAATTATAATCCACCATCACCGTAAGTCTGTAGTCATTTACCGGCATCGCGATGATCTCAACTTTGTTTTCCTCATCGGTAAAATTGATGTTGTAAGGAATTTCAAAATACTCGCGTTCAGCATCCAATTCAACAATCTCAGAGGCTTCAATTACCTCAACAAACGGCTTGCTACTACCATCCATGATGGGCATTTCAGGTCCGTCAATATCAATCAATACGTTGTCGATTTCCATCCCTACGAGTGCGGCCAATACGTGCTCCACCGTAGAAACGGAGGCCCCATTTTTTGTAAGGGTGGTTCCGCGGGAAGTATCGGTAACCAGGTCGCAATCGGCTTCAATGACGGGTGAGCCCTCCAAATCCGTACGTCTGAATTTGTAACCGTGATTCTCTGGTGCTGGATTTAATGTGAGATTTACATTTGCCCCCGTGTGAAGTCCAACACCCGAAATGTGAATGGGTGATTTTACAGTGGTCTGTTTGGGATTGAGTTGCTTCATTGGATTATTCTTCTGATTTTAAACGCACTATTTCTAACTTTATCTCTTCGATGGCTTTCAGTAACTCGGGGATTCTCCGGGTACTGGCCACTGATTTTAAATAGGATCTCACATCCGTTGCGGGTGTTCCTGTGAGCTTTTGGTGGGGTTCGGTGATATTGCCTGTAATGCCTCCTTGTCCTCCTACACTCGTATGCGGTGCAATGGTCAAATGACCCGCAACGCCAACTTGTCCGCCAAATTGCGCATAAGCACCCACTTTGGTACTCCCTGCAATGCCCGTCTGGGCCGCCAAAACGGTGTGTTCACCCACTTCAACATTGTGTGCAATTTGAACAAGGTTGTCGAGTTTGGTGCCTGTTTTAATCACGGTGCTACCCATGGTGGCGCGATCGATGCTACAATTGCTGCCAATTTCGACATGATCTTCAATGACGACATTGCCAATCTGCGGAATTTTCATGTATTTGCCGTTGACAGGCGCAAATCCGAAGCCATCACCGCCGATGACGCTGCCCGCTTGAACGATACAATGATTGCCAATCAAACAGTCGGCATAAATAGTAACATTGGGATAGAGTAGGGTATTGTGGCCCAAGACGACATTCCTTCCGACGTAGACACCGGGATAAAGAATACAATTGTCGCCAATTTGCGCACCTTCCTCGATGTAGGCGGTGGATGCAATGTGAACATTCTGACCAATTTTAGCCGTGGGATGAATGTGTTGGGATTCTATACCGGTTCGGTGTATATTGGGGTTGAAATGTCGCGTGAGGACGGTACAAAAAGCAAAGTAAGGATTGGCATGTTCAATCAATACACATGAAACGGATTGCTGGGGTACAAACCCTTGTGGCACAATAACCGCCCCGCATTGGGTATGGTAGAGTGACTGCTCGTATTTTGGATTTGAAAAAAAACCGAGGGAGTTGGCACCGCCTTCTTCCAATTTGGCCGCATTGTTGATGATGACATCGGCGTTTTTTGGAGAGATTGTTCCTCCGATTTCTTGCGCTATGAGTGTGGCGGTCAACATGGATTCAGTGTGCAAAATAACACCAAACCGACAAAACACCCATGTATTGGGTATAGAAACCCACAAATCGTGGATGAAAATCGCACAAACGCACACAGATTCAATTTTTCTTTCTATTTTGGCCGATAGATATTTAACGATTCAATCATGAATGTAAGAGAAGAACAAATGTATTCCGACAAATCGCATCCCAAAGGGCTGTATGTTTTGTTCGTGACCGAAATGTGGGAGCGCTTCAGCTATTATGGCATGCGGGCGCTTTTCGTGCTGTTTATGACCAAAGCTTTGCTGTTCGACAAAGCCCTTGGATCAGAAATTTACGGTAGTTACACTGGCTTGGTGTATTTGACTCCTTTGTTGGGTGGTTACATGGCCGACCGCTATTGGGGTAACCGAAAATCCATCATCATTGGTGGTGTATTAATGGCAATTGGTCAGCTGTTCATGTTCTTCGCGGGTACCTATTACCAAGAAGTGAATATCGCCGCGCCGTTAATGTTTACGGGCTTGGGATTTTTGATCATTGGTAACGGTTTCTTTAAACCCAACATTTCTACGATGGTAGGACAGTTGTATCCAGCAGGCGATAAGCGTGTGGATTCAGCATTTACCATTTTCTACATGGGTATCAACTTGGGTGCATTCATCGCGCCTTTGCTTTGTGGTTATTTGGGTGATACGGGAAATCCGGGTGATTTCCGTTGGGGCTTCTTGGCAGCGTGCTTGGGTATGTGCTTGAGCTTGGTGTTGTTCATTGCTTTAAAGAACAAATACATTGTAACCCCTGAGGGTGAGCAAATCGGTGAAAAACCGAATTCAGCGCGCGAGGTAAAGACATCTGCAGAAGCGGCGCCTGTCAACCACACTGCGATGATCATTTGGTTCGCTGTATTTGGTGGACTTTTGTATTTGTTCCGTTTCCAAGCAGAAATGGATTGGATTGGTTCATTCATTTTCGCTTTGACCATTGCAGCACCGGGTTACATCATTACGGATCCTACATTGAGTAAAGTAGAACGCCAGCGAATCTGGGTTATCTACATTGCCGCCTTCTTCGTGATCTTCTTCTGGGCAGCATTTGAGCAGGCCGGTGCCTCTTTGACTTATTTTGCCGAAGAACAAACCAACAGGGAACTTTTTGGAGAAACCGTCCCAACATCTTACTTCCAGAGTATTAACGCAGTGGCGATTGTGATTTTCGCACCTTTGTTTGTTTGGTTGTGGGGATGGTTGGGTAAAAAGAACATGGAACCCGCGTCACCATTCAAGCAGGCTTTGGGACTGTTTTTGTTGGCGATGGGTTACTTGGTAATCGCGTTCGGTGTTAAAGGCATCGATCCTAGCACAAAATTGAGCATGGTATGGTTGGTATCCTTGTATACCATTCATACGTTTGGTGAGTTGTGCTTGTCTCCAATTGGACTTTCGATGGTGAACAAATTGGCCCCTGTGAAATTGGCTTCTTTGTTGATGGGTGTTTGGTTCTTGTCAACCGCTGCAGCCAACAAATTCGCGGGTACATTGAGCGCATTGTATCCTGAGGAAGTAAAAATGGAGAAGCGCTATTCTGCGAAAGCCGATGCTTCCGTAATGGCAACTTTCAATAGCAACATGTTGGATACCAATGTTTGGAAGGCTGATCCTAAAGGAACATTTGCATTGGCAACAGCGACTGCAAAAACCGTGAAGGCTGCGGATGCTGAAACGGATTCTATGGTGGCTTTGACTGTAAATACCACGGCTTTAGTGGACAATACAAAACACGAGTGCACAGATTCTTGCATGAACAGTGGCACTTGTCCGATGCACAACAAGGTGGCTGCCGCACCGGTCATGAGTAAAATCTCGGTGTTTCATTTGAAGGTCATTAAGTCAAACAACAAGTATTTTGATCGTGCGTTGTTGTTGAATGATACAACTTTAATCACCCATGATTCTGTGGATGTGGTTACGAATATTGATGGGGTGAAGAAGGCGACCAAGGAAGAGCGTTTGCAGACTTGGAATTTGAAGCCTGAGAAGCCTACATTCTTTGTTAAGATTGAAACTTTGTACGATTTCTTTATGTTGTTCGTATTTATGGCGGGTGCTGCCTCAGTGGTATTGTTCTTCTTGAGCGCGCGTTTGTTAAAAATGATGAATGGTGTAAGGTAATTTGACTTGCAAGATGCGCAAAAAGGCGGCCGAATGGCCGCCTTTTTGCTTTTTATGGCACAGGAATTATTCTAGGACAATGATTTGAGTAAATCACCCACCACAAATGTGCTTCCACCCACGTAGACAATGTCTTCAGCACCCGCTGATGCCATTGCGGCCTCGTATGCGCGCAATACTGTGTCAAAATAGTCTCCTTTGAGGTTGAGTGATTTGGCTTCGTTAGCAAGCGCCTGTGCGTCAAATCCCCTTATCACATCGGGCTTACAGAAATAATAGTGGGCATCAACAGGCAATAATCGAAGAATCTTCTCCCGGTCTTTGTCACTTACCATTCCCCAAACCATGTGTAACTTGCCATTCGGTCTATCTTTTCGCAGCTGCGAAATCTGTCCCATCGTCAGTTTTACCCCAGGTTCATTGTGGGCTGTATCTGCCACGGCAAAAGGTGAATCACTCAAAACCTCCCAACGACCCCTTAATCCGGAAAGCGTTTTAATATTTTTCAATCCATCCAATACCTTGGATCGCTTGATGGGAATCCACAAGTCTTTTAACGCTTCCAATGCGCATGTGAATGTTTGCAAATTCTCTTTTTGGTAGTCGCCATGAAGGGGAATGGCCTTGGCAAAACCGACATCCATCGGAAGGTCTCGGTAAGTGCGTGCTTGTTTTTCTTTTGCAATCGCCAAAATCTCAGCCAGAGGTTCATCGACCATTGGCCCGATCGCAACCGGCGTTTTGTGTTTGATAATACCTGCTTTTTCTCTCGCGATGGCCTCCAATGTATTTCCCAACAAATCCATGTGATCCCAACCAATGTTCGTGATGACGGAAAGGATGGGGGAGATTACGTTGGTACTATCGATTCTTCCACCCAAGCCCACTTCGATTACACCATAATCCACATTCTCTTGGGCAAAATGATAAAAGGCCAACGCGACGGTGATTTCGAAGAAACTGGGTTGAATATCGATGATGGCATCGCGGATCAAATCCAAGAAAGCCAAAACCGTTGATTCAGGTATACAAACGCCATCAATGCGAATTCGCTCACGAAAATCAACCAAATGGGGAGAAGTGTAAAGCCCTGTTTTGTATCCATGAGCAGACAATGTGGCTGCCAGCATGCTGCTTACAGACCCTTTTCCATTCGTTCCAGCTACATGAATCCACCTCCGCCCTAAATGAGGATTGTCTAATCGCTCCAAAAGCGCAATGGTGTTGGTTAAATCAGCTTTGAATGCTGCCTTACCAATGTTCTGAAACATCGGCAGCTGCTTGTACATGAAGTCTAATGCTTCTTGGTAGGAGGCGAACCCCGACATAATCAATAAGTTTTCTTGACGTCCAAAGTAACCAATGCACTTTCTCCACAACCTTCGCCATTTTTTTCAAAATGCGACCGCTTCAGGAAGCTGTTGAAGGTCGACATCATATCCGCTTCTGAACCATTCCAGGTAGTACCGCTCACATTCCATTCTATCACATTCCATTTTCCATCGCAAGTAACACGCACTCTTGCGATGATTTTACCGAAGGCATCCGTGCTGGGATTGTCATAATCGGACGACATTGTATACTTGGTGAATTTTGAACTAAAGTTCGCACCGCCTTTGTTTCCGGTTACGCGGTCACCGTAATTTCCCGTAACGCCTCCATTGTTTCCTCCTTTGCCAGAACCTGTGCTACCAATGCCATTCTTTACACCGTTGGGATCACCAGCACCGCCAGTTCCATTGCGTTTGCCAATCTTCGTAAAGTCCACCTTGATTTTTGGGTTGTCACTCGGTGGACGATCAGAACTTGGTGGGTCAATTGGAGGAAGGCTTGGGGTTTCTGGTTGTGCCTCACTGGTAACTACCGGACCAACACCTCCACTTTGGGGTTGGTTGCTTGAGGGTCCTTGAGAAGGATCGCCGCCGAGTTTGGGCGCTGTAGGAGATGGACCACCATCCGTGGGACGGCCAGCACTGGTTTCTTCAACCATACCAAAATCCAAAACCAAGGCTCCTTTTTTGTTTTCAAAAGGAGGGTTGGGTATAGAAATGTGCACAAACCACAACATACCCAAAATGATTGCTGACGCTGTTAAGCTAATCACCCATGAAACAACGCGTTGGTTCGTTGTTGTGGTAAGGTTTTCTTCAATTTGATAATGCGCCATGTTATTTCCATTCTAACGACACATCCGATACAGATAATGTGCCAGTAGGCATATTTTTTATTGATTCAGCAAAGTGCGATGCCCGGGATTCATCATGAAACTTACCCAAAACCACTTTGTTCAAACTGCTTCTTTTTACTGGAACCACGCATGCATCGATACCCATTTTCTGCCACAACAAACACTCTCTTTTCGCCAAATCTAAAGTAATGTATGATCCACCTGTTACGGTAAACTTGCCTTTCATTTTCCTCATGGCCTGATGAAACGCTTCGATTCCGTCAATGCCCATACCATAGTCGATTTGGTGAGAAATACTGCTGTCCACCTCCTGCGTTTCAACAATGCTTTGGATTTCCGCAATTTTAGACTGCTTGGGTAAAGCGTTGATTTGGTTTGATTGACTGTCTTGGGGAATTAGACTTGCAAGGTCTTGACCTGAGCTGACCGACCAAATTTGGGCAACAGTCATGAGGATGCCAGCACCAATACTGATGATGGCAAAAGATGCAGCAGCACGCCATAGCAAAGGCTGTGTACGTTTTGATACGGTAAACTCACTGTGATGCTCGTCTGACTTATCTTCTAGGATTGGGGTAGATTCGGCTACCAAGGACTCTTGTAAAACCTCCCGTTTTAATTCAACAGGTTCAGGGTTTTTCGTTACCGAAAATTCCGGCGCTGACGCAGAGGAAGTAACACTGCGAATGGGCTCGGAAACCTGTTTCCATTGCCATTCAATGACAGGTAAGCCATAACTCAACAGACTTAGGTTGAGGTTTACATCGGCCAAGAAAAACAATTCCCCGGTGGGATTTCTGTGGAAGCTCCCCAATGGAGACATTTTGAACGAGCCACCATGTTGACAAATGGTGTCAATATCTTGGGCAAAGTCCGTCAACAACTGACCCGCTTGCTTGAAGGAATATCCAAACTGCTCTTTCAGTGCGTTGGCTACGAATCCGTCGTCTTCTTTGATGTCAGCATTGAAGTAAATACTGTGTGATGCCGGTTTGATTTGACCTGAAAAGGGGTTGGCAATACCGAAGTTTTTTCGAAGAATAAATGCGCCAAAACCGGGCACTACAGCACATTCATGCTCGTGCAGAACATGGGTTATTGCTGAGATTACGGGTTGTGCATTCATACTACAATATTACACCTTTTTTACAATACTTAAAGAATCGATATGGCGAGGCCTCCCATCAGTGTGAGTCCGTAGTTGCGATATCCATACCATTGTTGATACTGATTGTTCAAAAGATTGCTGCCCTGTATCCAGAGACGACCTTTGCCCGATAGGCGATAATCAAGTCGCGCATGCAAATCGAAAAACCCCGGAATCTCGGTTGATTGAGCGTCACCATTAACATAAATCTGATTCCTGCGTTTGCTCATCCCATCAAATCCAGCAGTGAGTTCGATGTGTTTGCCGAGGTGGTAGTTGGCATTTACACTGTAGGTAAGGCCGGGCAAGTGCCAAGCATGTGCGTTTCCATCCACATTGTAGTTCATCACCTTGGCATGGGCACTCACTTTCAGTTGCTCTCCAATGTGATACTTGACGAAGCTGCGAAAATATACACTGCTCAAATTGTTGGCATAGATCATCTGCAGGCTTCCAAGGCTGTCGTTGAAATCACCCCCAAGTGCGCGTTTTTCAATGTTCGAAACAACCAAGCCGTAATCAGCACTGCTGTTGCCACCCATGTCAAGAGCAAATTCTGCATTCTGCGTAATTTTTCCCTTGATTCCAATGAATAAGTTGAATTCGTCGTATGTATTCTTGACGGAAATCGAATCGCCAAAGAATGGCATTGTTGCATTGAGCCTGCGGAAACTGTTCTTTTTTAAGCCACCATCCAAACCACCGTAAATATTGAGGTTAAGTCCGGTTAACGTCTTTTCGAAATTCAAGTAAGGGTTGATTTTGAAGTTGTTTTCACCAGGCATTGAATCCAATGTGGCGATGTTGTAGGTCGTGATTGCTCCCACTTTGAGGTTGAGTTTGGTGGGGGCATGCGTAAATTGTACATAGGGAAATACATCCACAAACAACTGTTTGTTGTGCGATTTTCCTTGATATTTCTGCGGATTGATGGCCTGTGTCATATCGATGTAGTTGCTGCTCAAATCGAGGCCCAATCGGGTATTTTTGATGTTCTGTTTGATGTTTACATAGGCACTCAACTCCTGTTCCTGCTGTCCCATATTGCTTTGGAAGGATTGTGCAGCAAGTCCTGTTCTGAAACTGGGTTTCTTACCACTGCCGATGTAGTCATAATCAACGCCCAAACCATAATGATCCGTAATTCGACCGGTGGTTAATATGCTGGCAGATTTGTAGGCAGAGTCTGAAGCGAAGAAATTGACTTTGTCCCGATTGTAGAAAATTCTGGTTTCCAATCCGCTGCTTTGATAGTACTTGGCGCCTTGCAACTGGAATTTGTTCGTTGAAAATTCACGAAAGGAGTTGGCTGGATTGGCAGACAAATGCAAACCGCTGAAGTTGTAACTGTAATTGGCGTTTGGTTTGTTGCTGATATATACTTCGCCGAGTGCATGACCAAAGTTACCGCCACCGATTCGGGCGTAATTGCTGAGGTACACCGAATCTGAAACGCGATCTTTCAATTTCTCAGGTTGAACGGGACGCGTAATCTTGCGTGTGTTCCATGCAAATTCCGGTGTTTCGAACTTGACATTGATTTTTGGATTTTCGGACCGCGGTACGATGGGGTCTAGCAACAATTTCGATGCCGGCATCAACTTGGGTTCGAATTTCGTGGTTACCTGTTTGGAGGAATTGTCGATTCCGCCTCGGCCTGGCTGAGCACTCAGCGTAGATGCCAAGCCAAGGACTGCGCCTAATACAATTGCACTTTTCATGAATGATACAAATATGTTCTTTTCTACACTGGGGTTAACCACCGTTTTTTGGACTGTCTAATAAAAGAAACGGAAAAAGGAGTCCACGCCGATTTCTTCATTTTTATGATAATTTTCCTTGAATTGTTGTTGTGTTCATTGAATTTTGCTATCTTTGCAGCCCAAATCACGGATTATGTACGCCATTGTTGAAATAGCCGGAAGGCAATACAGGGTAGAAGAGAACAAGCATCTTGTTGTCAATCGCCTTCAAGCAGAAGC
>JACCDS012045222.1_pt1 | contig 130628 bp, 148 predicted proteins | sample 7446441 | NCBI WGS metagenome assembly JACCDS01 (sample SAMN15323445, study PRJNA562643) | freshwater metagenome | isolation source: river surface water | place: USA:Blue River Watershed | collected 2017-08-17
CAAGAATGGCAAGATGTGTCACAAAAAATTCAAACTTCCTTGCCCATTCTGGCAGACAAAGCTTATGTTGGATTGACCCATTTCAATGTGACAACTCCTGTTAAAAGAAATGAAAAACCCTATAAAAGAGACAAACTCAAAACCAAAGAAGACAACAAAGTATTGTCTTCTAAAAGAATCAAGGTAGAGCATGTCTTCGCCAGTCTTAAATCTTGGAGAATACTCAAACAACTTCATTTTTATAACAGAAAAATGATTGATATGATCTTCCAAGGATTGGTTCATATTTATAATTTGAACCAATTGATCAAATTAAATGAAGTAAAATCTCATTGATAATAACACAATTTTATTTTTAAATCATTGTGAAACAAGCTTAACATATTTCATTAAAATAAACAACCAAAAAAATCTATTGTTGTTTTTTAGAAAAAATGCATTACAATAATTAAATCATTTATTTTTATCATGCAGCCAGAACATATTCCATTCTCTTTTAAGAATCATTCAAGAAAAAATTATTCCTTTTTTCTTATGTTATTGCATGCTTTTAAAAATTTTATTGGCATTCATCATAAACAGTCCCTTGAAGAATTGCATCAATCAGCTTTAGAAGAAGAACAGAAAATGATGTTAGATAAACGTCAAAAAATTTTGTCTCTTATTAAAGAAAATTACACCATGACAAATTTGGTTGAATTAAAAAATAATCATATTTATCTTGATAATACTCATATTCATTATTTGATTCATTATACTCCAACACAAGTAGAAGATTTATTAAAAAATGATATTGTTGATGTCATGCGTAACAAAGAAATTATTCTTAATGAGTTTTTATCACTTGAAAAATTCAGTAAATTAAAACCAGAACAACAACAAAAAATATTTTCTTCCTTAACAAAAAAAGATAATTTTCCCGATTTTTTTAATTATCTGATTGAAAATTTTTCTTCCGATAAATACAAATTTTATGATAAAAGTGATATTAAGAAATTTATTTTATTAGCAGAACATATAAAAAATAATGATTCAGGTTGTTTCATACCCAATCAATTATTGGTAAAAATTCGCAGTCATATGCAGCCTTTTTATCAAAGAATCATTGATGATTTATATGATAAAAATATTGAAATGAAACGCTTTGAAGGATTTCAATTATTAAAAATAGAAAATGCATATCAATCAATTATCAATTATAATAAACTTTCTCATGAACAAAAAAAATCAGTGGAAAAATGCCTAATTTTAATTCAAGAAATTGATTCACAATCAGCAAAATTATCCATAGAAGATAATTTTCATATAAAAAAAATAAAAGATGAACACATTAATGATTGTGTTAATAAATTTCTTGCCATTAACCCCAATGAGATTCATATCAAGAATATTTTATTCAAAGACAAACATTTTTCTGCTGCTGAAATTTTTTACCAAACCCTTGAAGACATAGAATCTATTTTAATAGACTTTAAGGAAAAAATTACGAAAAATAATCATCATGATTTGGTGCATCATTCTCTTTATATTTCTGGATTAAAAAATCGTCTCAAATAAAATATTGTCTCTCGTTTTCGTGTAAAAAATAAAAATAGATGAAAAACATATTAAAAAGTTTTCATATATTAAATTTTTTCCAGTCATTTTTCTTAATCAATAAATATTTGATATCAAGTATCCATTCTTAATCTATGCTCTTGTGAAACAAAAGCAGCTATTCCTATGAATAATGTGACCAAACAAAATGAAAACAAATAAGTCTCGTCAACATATTGATTATTGTAGTTTGATAACAATGATTTTCTCATGATTCCAAAGGCATGAATAAGTGGATTCCACAATAAATATTTTTGATATTGCGCACTTAAAGATGATAAACTATACATGATTCCTGACATCAAATACAAGGGCCTCATGCTTACGGCAATAATCCACTTTATTTCTGGCCTGATAGCTGATAAAACAGCAAATAACATACCAAAACCTAATGACAACATCAATAATGCAATAAAACCTTTAATAAATAGACCTATATCAAAATAATCTGGGACATGCCCCATGATATTCAAAAATATAAACAAGACAGGAAAAACAAAAATAAAAATAACAATCTCTAATAAAGCTCGTGCAAAAACAGTATCAATTGGATGCACTCGACTATATTGCAACAATCCCATATTGGCAGATACAGCAGACAATGATTGATTCAAGGTATCATTAAATAGATTCCAACTGATAACACCAATTGAAATAAATAAAAGATAATCTATTCCTGGCATCACAGCTCCCATTGTGACACTTAATATTGCTGTAAAAACGGCAATTTGCATCACAGGGTCTAAGAATATCCATAAATATCCTAGTTTTTTTTGTCCAAACCTTGTTTTTAACTCTCGATAGAAAAGAGCTTCAATGACTTTCATTTGAATATATAATTTATTTAAAAATGTTAGTTGTTGTTTCATTCAATTCATCTTTATGATTTTTATAAAACTTATTTAAAATAAAAAATCATATTGTCAAACAAAAAACAGGCCGAAGCCTGTTTTCAAAAATCAATCAAACTCGTTCCAATTTATATTGTTGGAATGGATTCATATAAGTTTCAGATACTTTCTCAGCATGATAAATCATTTCATGTTTTTCTAATATTTGAATGAACAGTAAAACATTGCTTCCTTGCATTTTTATTTCTTGACTCTTCATTAAAATAGCATTTACTTTCGCAATAAAATTAACATTTAATTGACGCAACTGTATTGCCAATAAATCTTTTTCATGAGAAGACAAAAAAATTTCTTTTTCTTTTACATTAAAAATTGTTGATTTATTTTTTATTTCATTTAGTTTAGCAAAATTTTCAATTTCTTTTTTAGTATTAAAGTATAAATAATATAAAAAAATCATTCCAATCATGATAATCATATGAGTTACCATAATGCCAATATTTATACTTATTGGTGTTTTTAAGAGATTTAATCTTAATAAAACATAACTAGTTATGTCTATACAAATTGGCAAGATAAAAACAGCCAACAAAAAATAAAATATTGATATTTTAAATATTTTACTTTGTAACTTAGTCTCTAATGATAAATTAGACTGATCTTTAATGAGATTCTGCAAAATGTTTTTATATAGTTTGTTCATAAAATTCCTTCCTTAAAATATTTAAACTCATTTTTTATCATACGAAAATTGAATCTTTTTATTTTTATTATATGAGCAATCATGAATATTTATTACTGATTGCTTATAATAGAATACTCAATCTTAAAATAACTCAAGGTTGATATCAACTTTTTTACTTCTTCAATATTATTCAATAAAATATTTTTTGAAAAAATCACGACACCACCTCTTTGCGCGTCAAAATCTATATGAGAATTTAGAAGTTCAACACTTTCTGATGAATCTAGAAGTTTAATAATTCTTTGCTCTTTAATTGTCACCACAAAAGGAGATTTTATCACTTTTTTTTCTTGTATTTCTTGATTTCTCGCTTCAATATTTGAAGCTATAAAAATCTTTGAATCCATAAATTTTGCAGCTAAACTAGCAAAATAGAACATTGCAACAATTAAGAATACATAAAATGCATTTTTAAAAAAATCTTGTGGTTCATTTTTTTCTATATTTATTTTTTTATTAAAATCAAAAACTTCTAAATTTTTATTTTCCATATATAGCCTCTTTTTTCAAATTATATTAAATTTCAATAAATCTATGGTTGTATTTATACCAGTAAAATTCTAATGATGAGATTATATTTTTTTAAAAAACGATAGCTCTTAGCACTTGATTGTTATTTACATAACCATTGAATTTAATCTGATAACTGACATGATGTTGATTTAAAAAATTTAACATTTCTTGTGCATCTTCCATTTTTTGAAATGGAATGGCTTGCTCCATAACATAATTTAGGTGCTGATCACCAGAAATTTTTAAATTTTTTTGATACAAAACTTTTTGCAATTCTGAATCTGGTGCAATAGGATGTTTATTAATGTAGAGAACAAAACGATATTGGGATTCCATTTTTTGATAAATATCCATTTTATGGCTATTTTCCTTATATTCCATCCAATGATCATATCCTCCAATAATTAAAACACCGGGTAACATCATAACACTCAATAAAAAGATATTCAATAATGTAGAGCTTTTCTTATTAAATTGTGGTTTGAAAGATAGTAACTCAAGAGCAGAATTGTGTGTCATTTTTTTTACCTTTATATATTCATTTAAATAATTAAATCATTTTTATAAAAATTTTAATGTGGATTTTTTACAAAAATCCATGCTTTATTACTTTATCATCTTAATTTTTGAATAAGCGTGAACATAATAAAATTTTTCATTTAACCAAGCGCAATGCACTTTCATAACAGCCAAGATAAAAATTGAACCTAATATGCCAATGATCCAAGATTGAGAGATACAACCCATTAAAATGCCAAACATAAAACTTATCATCACATAATGGAATACACAATCTGACACCTGCATTGCCCAATCAAATTTAATTTCATGCCTATTTTGATATTGAACTTTTTCAATATTTTTTTTAGCATCTTGCAAAGCCTTTAATTGCCACTTGTTTTTCAACTTGGCAAAGAAAGATTTATGACTTTGCACTGGCTTATTGAAATCAAAAACAGTCAAATCAATTTTATGCATCATTGTCTCCTTGAAAACAATTATATGCTTTTTCTCAATCATTGTCTGTATCTTTGCAACAACATTTATTTTGATATTGCTTTAGCATAAAGATAAAAAAATAATTTCATCCATATTGGATATTGAACTTTTCAATATTACTTTTTCTCTTGAAAAACTTTAAATTACAATTTATTTTTCAGTTTTTCAAAGAAAGATTTATTTTAATGAGATATCACGATGATTTAATGAAAATTTTTTTATTTTTCATGACTAGATAAAATTCTTTTTATATGATATTCACATTCTAGATTATCTAAGAAATTTATTACTTCACTAAAACACTCTTCCTCATAATGGACTATTTGCTTTTCTATTATCAGTATTTTTTGATGATGAGAAAATTTTATATGTTTGATAATTAAAAATTGAATCATTTCTTGATCTTTTATGCTATCATTTAATTAAATTGAAAACATACTGATTTCAATTGTTTTTTGATATTTATCTTTTATTTCTTGAATTCTTTTACCACAATTTATTAAATATTGATTCTCTAAAGGAATAAAATGAAGAATATTCCATATTGATAATAATACAATAAAAAAAATATAAAAAGCTTTTTTCACAATGATTTAAATATTCATTAGCTTTCTGCTTGCAGAATATTTTAGGTTTAAGCTTTTATGTTTCAGAAGAAACTGAGTCATTTCTTGTTGATCTTCAAAAAATATTTTTTGCTTACAAATTATCACTTGAGAATTGAGTACAAGATAATTTAAATCACTACGAAGTAACTCGTTAAAAATCATTTGATTTAATTCTTTTTCCTGCTCTTGAATGATCATGCATAACTTCATTTTTTCTTTTGGAAATATCGTCTTTATCTTTTCAAATAAGTAGTTTACAAAACGATGCATTGGTTTTAATAAATCATTTTTTTCGGTAATATCAACAACAGATTGATTTTCAATTATTTCATTTTGGGATGGATTTTTTATGAATTGTAGGCATTCATCATGAGATAGATAGGAAATCTCTTGATTAACGTCTAAATTAGATTTTTTTTCTTCAAAATTTATCATTAATTCACCTTTTTTTACTCTTTAGGTTCATTTTCTTTCATTTTCATAACATAGCTTAATTCATGAAAATTCATAAAATCCAATAAATTTATTTTTTTCAAATTAGTATTTAATGTTTGTTTTGGAATAATGATTGTTTTATTTTGCACTTGAAAAATTATTTTATATTCATTGAGCTTTACAGCCAGCTCATTGTCTAACTCCAATTGTTTATCACTTAAAATATCTACATCATAAAAATCTTCTTCATACTCGATTTCTTTCAATAAAATATTAAGATAAAATTCTAAATCTGTCATGATTTTTTTCTTTGAAAATGAAAACAACAAAAATCCAGTAATCATAGAAGAATAAAAAACAATTCGATTATCAAAAGTCGGTGTAGCGTTATTAAAATAACTATGAATGGTAAAATAAATCAAAAGCAGAAAACAAAATGCTGTATTCAAATGATAGCCTAAATTCAGGTATTTTTCATGAGATGCTTGTTGACTATCTTGTTTAATATATGAATTAAAAATGTAATAAATCATATTAGAATATTTTAAATTCATATGATTTAAATAATGAGATAAAAAACCTCTTTTTTTAGATTTTTGTTCTTTAAAATTAAAAATTTCTAAGTTTATTTTTTTAGTATTTTGTATTGAATCTTTATAGCTCACTTTTTTTTCCTTCTTTTTTGCAGATATTAACAAGATTATTTTTTTTGTCAATTCAATCAAATATTTGATGCATATTTTATTCAGAAAATTTTTTTCTATTGAAGATAAAAATCATTATATTGATTTTTATCAATATCACTTAAATCATAAAAATACTTTAATAAAAAAAACAGGCTATAGCCTGTTTTTTTATGTTTATTTGTCATCCATTTTTTTAAAAACATAATTTATATCAATTTCATCCATGAAGTCTAATAAATCATGTATGTTATCTTTTACAATAATAGTTTGTTCTTTAATAATTATTTCATTGTTCAATAATTCAAAATCTATATTATTATCCAATAATTGATTGATTTGTTCTTTTGATAATTTTTTTAAATTTGTTTTTTCCAATATCATTGTTGTTATTTTTTTCTTCTCATCATTAAATGATAATGATTTTTCTACCAAAAATCCAATATAATTTATAAAATATATAGATGTGATGCAAGGAATCATTGTTGCATAGCAAAATAATATCATTTTAATATGAGTATTGCTTAAATCTGATGATACATCTTGATTCCCAATATTTAAAACAAAAAAAGCAAATAAAAATATTAAAAATATTAAAAATATGCTTATGGCCTTCTTGGAAAAATAGTCACGTAATTCTTCTTGAGAATTAAAAACTTTCATCTTTATAATATCATCTGCCTTTCTTTGACAATAAGATTTTATCTTATTTTTGATATTATCAATCAATGATTGTTTTTGATTATTTGACTCAGTAAATTCAAAAAGACTTAAATCAATTTTATTTTTCATCATAACTCCCAATAAATTAATTCTTATGGTATAGACAGGACTTTTTTCAACTGAACGCATTTTTATTAAAACAAAAGAGTGTTCCCCCCCTCATGTTTGACATGTACTAAAGATTAATTAAAAGACAATGCCATCTCCAATTTACGAGTACGCTCAATTTCTTTGATTTTCACTCTTTATTTTATGCAAACATTCAGCACATAGATAAAAACAGAAAATAAAATTGATGATAAAAATAGCAATCATCATGATTGCAAAACCCATTTTAAAGTTCATGTTTTCCATACTATTTATAAACATGATTCCATAATGATAAATGAATGACATGAATAGAATAGAAACTATTATTTTTATAATAAATATTAAAAATATATTTTTTTTTAAATTTTATTTGTCATCATTTTACAACAAAGACGTAATACGGCTTTGTTTATAACTTAGATGACAAGAAATTCATAACATCATCATCTTTTGTGAAATCACAAGACCTATCGGGTAAAAACTCTTTCATATTTGGTTGATTACTGAAACCAAACAGATTAATTTTTTGCCTGACTGCCGACACAATGCTTTGTCTAAAATCTTCATCTAAAACACTGATATCCGTATCTGACAAAAATGGTTTTCCATCATTGATGATAAAGACAATGTTGTTTTTTGCCTTTTTTGCCTTTAGTCTTTTGACTGCAATTCTCAAGGATTCACCATCAGAGTTATCTGTCATATGACCTTTGATGTTAAATAATCCGTCACTTTCTTTTTGTTCAAATGATTTATAAACAATCGTTTCTAGCAAATTGCTTCTTCTGGTATAGACAGGACTTTGTTCAACTGAACGCATTTCTGTGCAAACAGGAGCGTGATAACCCAATACTTCATGTTTAACATGAACATTTGATAATGCCAAAGAAATAGCTATTGCCACTTCACGACTGCGCTCAATGTGTATGTCATTGGAGCCTGATACATCAATCAAAATAGTTGCTGCCACTTTATTGATGTATTTTGGATCGTTGATTTCATAAAAATCATTTCCTTGTTGAGTTGGTAGCTTCCAAAGATTTCTATTGTCGAATCGCCCCTCTTCTTGACCACCACGCCAAAAATCTTTCTTAGAAAATTTCAATTTCTTTTGCAAAATATTTTTTACCTTGCTGAAAAAAACATGATTTTTTTGTAAAATCGCTTCATATGCTTGTTTATCAAGATGGTCAATGTGTTGCTCCATGACAATTCTGTCATAAGCAGTGGTGCTAGGAATATGCTCTCTTCTTGTGCCTGCAACCCCAAGAGTTGATTTATCCTGATAGTTTGCCACAAGAGATTCATTGTTGAATTCTTCCAAGTTGGTCAACTTGATTTGATCTTTAAAAATCTCAAATACATTGATTTCTTGAACCTTCTCTTTGCTCTTATCAATAAAAACAGTCATGTCTCTCAAATTAGAGCCAAAAGGTGAAGCTGCTTTGAGACCATTGGAGACAAATTGACCTGTTTCTTTAGATATCTTTCTATCAAATTCATTTTGCATTTGACCAGCTTCAGGCCAAGCAGGATCTAAGTTGGGGTTAAAGCCTTCAACCATGTTCATGTCTTGCATGTCATAAACCATATCGAGCATCGTTGTCTTCAAATCTTTTTGAACTTGTTCCATTTTTTGTTCAACTTTTTTCAAAGCCTCTTCTTTCTTGATGATACCTTGATTCAAATTTTCTAATTTTTTTTCTAATTGATTCAATTCTTCTTGAGCATGATTTTTTTTATCTTCCGTCTCATGAATTGTCTCCATCATGGAGTCTTTTTGCTGTTGGTTCAAAACCTCAGCATCTTTTAATTGCTCAGTTTTTTCAATCAAAGCTTTCATTTCTTTGGATTTCTCTTCAAATTTTTGTTGTTTAGCTTTTAAATCAGCCTTCATTGCAACAATTTCTTCATCAGACAAATCTTTTCCTCGACGATTTTTCTTCTCATCGATATAACGCTCAAACTTTTGTTGAACAATCTGATTTTTTTCCAAATAGCTTTTAACTTGAGCAAGTTTTTCCTGTGCATCCACTTTTTGCTTAGATTGCATCAATTTTTCATTGATTTGTGAAATTTCATCTTGCATTTCAGCAATAACACTTTTTTTATTCTCAATGTCATTTTCCAATGCTTTTACATCAGATAGATTTTCTTGCTTTAGCTGTTCAATTTCTTCGATGATGGTTTGCTTTTTTTGTTCAAGCTGATTGATTTCCTCTTTGATTTTTTCAAGCTTAGATTCATTGTTTGACAATTGATTGAGTAAGTCATTTTTTTTCTTATCAATAACCTTGATAGAAATTTTTTCGGAAGTATCTTTTTGCTCTTTGACAAACAAATCATAAATATGATTGGTTAAAGCAATCACATCATCCCAATTCTTGAGAGAATAATTTGAAATAAATTGCACAAGGTTATTTTTTTTATAAAAACTCAAAACTCTTTTGTTGATTCCAGGTGATGAAATCTTGTTAATAGGTAGAGTCTTAAAATCTACAATCAAATGATGGGCATAAAAAGCCACACTTTCAAAAAACTGTGGTTCATTTTTCTCATATTTAAAAATTTTCTTAGTCAATGCCTTGTTATTGATGAAGTCACAATACAGTGATTCAAACATATCTTTTGCACCTGCAAAATCTTTCAAAAGTAAGTTTTCAATGCGAGCATCTTCAATAGCATTTGCCATAAAGGCATGCCATTGCGTCTTGATTTTTGCAAATGCTTTCTCTGAAAAATCAGAATAGCGAATATGCCCCACTTCATGAAGAAGAATAGAATAAAGCATCTCAATTTCTTGAGATGTCATGGCTTCAAGGTTAGGAAGATAAATGGTTTTTCCATCTGTTTCTGCCTTTGTTGAATCAAGCACAATTTGAATATCAAAATTTTCACAAAGAAAACTTGCATATTTCTTAAAATCTTCAACTTGTTGATACATGGACATATTCATACCTTTTTTGTATTCAAGGTATTATAACAAAAATAGCTGGTTTTAACCAGCTATTTTGATTAAATTCCTTGCTTTTTCGGTCTACCACGTCCTCTTTTTGCAACAACTGGAGTTGGTACTGCTTTTTTAATTGGTTTACCCTGTAGCATCTTGACTGCATTTGATTTTCTTTGACGTTTACCAAAATGAGTCAAAATGATTTTACTCATGACAGATTGCTCAGAAAGAGGAATTTTATCCAACCAAGACTTTTGCGCTCCCACCAAAGGATCACGATGCAAAGCAGCCTTCTTGGCCCAAGAAATCAACTTTCTGGTAGAAAAGTTATCACCACTGTACATCACTTGTGGATCTTTAAAATCCTGTTTTCTTGCCATATTGGCAAAACGAACCATTTTTTTGGCAATTGAAGCGTTCAATCCAGGAGCGTTTTGACGAATGACTTGAAGCTCTTCTTTTTCTGGAAGATTGTCTACATAAATGACTTGCCAACGGTCAAGAAAAGCCTCATTCATGTCATTTGTTCCAGCATAAGCTCCTGCTCTTTCAGTCATTGCACCAATAGAGTTAGATGTACCAAAAACCCTGAACAAGTGATGAGCTTTTATAATTTCACCATTGTTTTCTTTCAACGTCAACATAGGATCTGCCTCCAATACTGGGTGCAGTAATGAAAGAATAGCTGGATCAGCAAAATCTAATTCATCAAGTAACAACCAATAACCCAAACGCATCGCAGTAGGTAAAATTCCATCAACCCAAAGTGTTTGACCATTGACCACCGTCATCTTACCAATAAAGTCACTCATGCGAGTTTCACCATTAAGGTTAACGCGCAAAAGCGGTTGTTTGATGCGTGCTGCAAGCTCAACAATGTGAGTTGTCTTACCAACCCCTGTACCACCAGTGAGTAATACGTTTTCTCTGGCATGAATTGAGTCAATCACATCTTTAATAAAAGGCTGAAAACGATAAGGTTTGGCTGAGGGCACAGCCATCAGATCACGATCTTGATGAGAGAACTCTCCCACCAAGGCTCGACCCTTAAAAGTGAAAATATTCTGAGGCTCTTGAGCAGCCTTAAAAAGCCTAGGATACATCGTACCCCAAGCAACACCTTCAGGATGGCACTTGATAATTTTTCCTTTTTTCTCACCATTGAGCACCTCCAGTTCACGTACATAAGATGATTGGCTCTTGATAGCAACTTGCGTAAAACTTTGATCTCGATTCAAATAATAGTGATTCATACGTACTCCTTGTGTAGCCTTTATTATATATGGAAGTTTCGTTGCATGCTCAAATATGGTAAAAATACAACAAATTTTTTAAAATTTTTCTATTTTTTTATGTTACAATCCTTCATTATTACAATGGAGTTATGATGAGCATTAAAATGGAAAAAACAGAATTAAGCTTTTTAGAAAAACAAAATCCTTCTTCATTATCTTTTATAAAAAAAAATGGAGCAAACATATTTTTGGTTTTTTTAATTGTTCAAATGTTTATATTGGGATTTTTTATCTCATCCATTTGGAATAGCCACGAGTTAAAAAATGAAGTTCAAAATCAAGAATTACTTTCAACGCAATCATTTGAGAATTTTGATTTGGTTCATCATTTAAAGCCTAAGCTTTCTCATTCTTTGACTTTAAATGGTCAAAAAAAAATAGAAGTAGATATGTCTCAAGGCGTAGAAGCCATATCTTTTGAAAATGTTCAAGAGCAGTTCGTCCTAGACTTTATTTATCCTGGTAAAAAAATCAAGATGAATGGGGAAATCTATCCATCATATCAAATGGTGTTGCGCGGCAATCAAGTTAGAATCTTTTCATATCAGGTATCCAAGGAATTCATTGAAATCATCACAGATGATACACAAAAGGATGAGCTTGGTACATACCATGTGCCTATTAAGGTATCAACCAACAGCATGTCACCATTTCTTAATCAATACAATTATCAATTGCAAAGCATTTCAGGACATTTTAAAGTACTTGACTCTTCCTCTTACGACCATAAAGTGCATATTCCATTCAATGACTTCCTTGAGAAAACCAATCATGTCATTAAATTCAAGAAGTCAGAACAAATTGACATCACATTAGAAGCACCAGAAGATTATCAATTCTTCTTTAACAATCAATTTGTTCAAAAAGTTTACATGACATTGAACGGAAACTATCGTGAAAATTCATTTTATCTATTCAGACGAGATGATGAAAATAAAACCATTTTCGTATCTGAAGTTCAAGATTTTATGAGATTATTCAAAGATCATGAATTTTTAGTTAATTTCGTTTATTGATATTTCAATAAGTAATTTTTAATTCATTTTATATATTCAGTCTTTACTGGATGTCTTGTTTTACAATCATGAAATGACTCGTCTTATATTTGATGGGTATTGACTTTCAAAAATACCCATGATAATATCCAGTTATGAATAAAAAAGCACAAACATTTAACCTACCTATTTTCTCACCTAGCAAGGTGAGATGGTGGGTTATTGCTTTTTAAAACCTCAACGAAAAAGTTAAATCCTGATCATCTCACCTAAAAAAATCATTAGTTGAGATTTTTTACATCAGGAGTTTCTATGTTATTTAGTCGTTTATTTTTCAATAATTCACATTTTCAAAAAAATCACCAATCATTTGATGTTTTTCAATTGATGGAAAAAGCTTGCACGTATCATAAAGATGCAGCAGGTTTATATTCTGCTTTAAGTTTGGGTATTTTATTAGAAAAGAAATTAACTTCCATTATAGAACATAAGATGTTTGATATTGGTTTTTCACAATGTCGTTTAAGCTTATTGCAAGACACTGATTTGTGGAAGAAGAGTCAACGTATTGACTCTTATGGGGATGAGTTGTTCAAGTTAAAAAATAGAAAAGGGCAAGAATTTTGCTTAAGTGCTACCGCTGAAGAAATCATCACGCAAATTTATTTTGACTATTATGCAAATCAACATGCAGATATGAATGTTTTTCAGATAGGAAATAAATACCGAGATGAATTAAGAGCAAGAGCAGGTTTGGTAAGAGCCAAGGAATTTATCATGAAAGATGGCTATTCTTTTCACTCTTCTCAAAAAGATTCTTTAGTGCAATATGATTTGGTTAGTCAAGCTTATCAAGAAATATTTCATCAATTAGGTTTACAGTTCGAAATAAAGGATAGTGATGTTGGTGAAATTGGTGGTAAATATTCACAAGAATTTTTAGTGAAATCTACCTTAGAAGATCATGGATTATTAGAAATCGCACATATCTTTCAATTAGGCACAACATACAGTGAAAAATTTAATCTCAAGAATGAGAAAAATGAATTCATTGAAATGAATTGCTATGGTATTGGAATTTCTCGCCTATTGATGACTTTGCTTGAAAAACAAAGAGACAATTACGGTTTTTTTGGCACTCATGATTTTCATACCTTTGAGTACATCATTACTGCCATTGATTATGATAGAAACGAAGAAGTCAGAAATATGGCATTTAATCTTTATCAATTGATGAAATCAAAAAATATTTCAGTGTTATTAGATGATAGAGCCGGATTGCAAGCTGGCAAAAAACTCGTTGATTCTGAATTGATTGGCGTAGAAAACAGAATTGTCATCAGTCAAAAATCGATTGAAAAAAATCAATTTGAGTTGACCCATCGTATGAACATGGAAAAATACTACTCAACAAGTGTTGAGTCTTTTATGAGAGGAAAATAAAATGATATTACAAAGTCAAATAAATGATTATTTAACCAAAAATTTTGATGTTGGTTATTGGTTAAAATATGAAACTTTCGCTTCATACAATGATTTTATCCATTCATTGGAAAAAAAATTAAAAGATAAAAATTTATCCATTCAATGGACTAGAGGCGGAAAAAGTAAAAGTTATTCAGGACAAACCTATGAAGTGGAAAAAGAGAATGAACCTTATTTTTCAGAGTTAACTGATTTTTTGATTCATTTGAACATCAATATGCCATATTTAGTGTGCAAGAAAATTGAAGAATCAGTCAGTATTCGCTCATTTGAAGATAATGATTATTATTCCAGTAGAGAAAAAATGGAGAAATCCATTTCAATTCAAAAAATCATAGATGTTTTCAAAGAATTGAACTATTATCAAGAAGACCAATCATTAAAAGAGTATTTAGAGAAAATTTTTGATGAGAAATTTTTTCAATCTAAAAAATTAAAAAACAAGAAAATGAAATAAAAGAAGCGAGCATTTTGCTCGCTTTTTTTAAATGTAATTTCTCATACTGATGTTTTTAAAATTTAAAATGTAACGATAGGTTTGCTCCTCGCATGGTGTGATAACCCATGCCGAAAGCAATTTCACGATTAAAGTGATATCTAATACCTGCGGTTCCAGTCACTTTTGCTGTCACATCATTATAAATGCCAACACCAACATAAGGATCAATTGGATACATGTTGGCAGGAATGATATAAAGAGCGTCTACTCCAGATACTGTGTTGGAGCTTTCTATACTCGTCACTTCAACAGCAACTCTATCAAATGTCATACCAACATAATAAGATGATTGGCTATCTTTTAAACCAATCCCGCCGTATATATCTGATGCTGCATGTGCTGAAACACTCATGATGGCTAAAGCTGCTGCCAAATATTTCATTATTTTACTTCTCATTATTTTCCTTTCATTTTTGAGATAATTGTATTAAAGAATGAATCTTGTTTAGCAAAATTCTTCCTTAATTGTTGATAAATATCATAATCTTGTTGCAAATAACAACAAAAAATCACTTTTTCTACAGATGATTCTTCTAATAACTCTGTTACTCTTTTCCAAGCCACTTCTGCTGCTTTTTCCTGAGGATAACCATATACACCTGTTGAAATACAGGGAAAGGCAATCGTTTTTAATTGATTTTCTTCCGCTAAACGAATGGAATTGCTGTAGCATTTTCCTAATAAATGAGCTGCATGCACAATCGTTGGCATATGATCATAAATGGGGCCAACTGTATGAATCACATGTTTGGCTGGCAAGAGATAGCCTTTTGTGATTTTTGCTTCACCTGTGTCACATCCACCTAATGTTTCACACTCTTGATAAAGCTCATAACCAGCTTTTCGATGAATCATGCCATCGACTCCACCACCACCTAACAACGATTCATTGGCAGCATTCACAATCGCATCAACCTCTAAAAGAGTGATGTCACCTTTGATAATTTCGATTTTATTAAGTATGTTATCTTTATTTATTTTTGTCATTTTGAGCAACTCCTTTTGAGTTGATTATCAAATAATCATGGATATTTGTCAACCAGTCGCATCAATTTTGTTAATTAAGAACAGTCATATTCAATAAACCAATCAAATTCATTTTGTTTATAAATTGCTTATTAGTTTGAGATACCTAATTTATAACCTAAACCCCTAATAGTCTTAATTATGCCGTGTGCAGTCTTTTTTCTGATATTATGAATATGCACTTCAATTGTGTTACTTTCAATGATATTGGTTAAATTACTGATTTTATTTTCCAGTTGATTTCTTGAAAAGATTTTATTTGGATTCATGATAAGACTTGATAAAATAACATACTCATTATTAGATAATTCTATCGGATTATTTTCAAAATGAATCATATGTTGATCAACATTCAGTGATAGACTGCCTAATTGATATTCTTCAGACTTTACTCCATTAATTCTTTTATGAACTGCATTGATTCTCAACGCAAGCTCTTTGGCTCTAAAAGGTTTAATAAGATAATCATCTGCACCTAATTTGAAACATAAATCAATGCTATCGTCTGAATCTCTTGCAGTACAAACAATGATAGGAATATTTTTATTGATTTTTTCAGATTCTCTAATTTCTTTAATGGCTTGATCACCATCTTTCTTTGGCAACCCCAAATCCATGACAATAATATCTGCTCCTGAGCTTTCAATATAATCAATCACATTAATCGCATTTTTAACCCAAGCAACACTGAAGTGATTATCTAATTCTTTTTTGATGGATTCACCTAAATTTTGTTCGTCTTCAATCAATAGTACTTTAATCATGAATTGCTTTCCGTTTTACTTGCTCACAAGTTATCATAATTTTATAAGAATGCAACCTATTAACTTAAAAAAGTCTTAAATCTTAAGAAAATACTCTTATTCATATATGTGACTGCAATTGGTTTTTATTTCATTGAATGCTTTCAATTCATTTCGCACATATTGGTCTGAATAACTCATTTATAGTTTTCTTTTTTTCACTGACTTCTCTTCATCAATTAAGTTCAAAGAATTGTTTATATTGTAGTTATCAATCATTATTTTTAATTCACTATTATCAATAACAGAAGAGTTTCTAAAATGATTCATGATATCAATAGCATTGAAAGCTTTAGAAAATATTTCCATTTCATTTTTTTCAATACTGCTGAGATTAATAAATTTTTCATTTTGATTGATAAATGATTTAAAACTTACAATACTTCCTTCCAATATATTAACCTGTTTGTTCAAATTTTGTATGAATTGTTTGACATCATTTTTTTCCATTTTCTTTTCATGAAGAACATTTTCTTTATAATCATAAATATAATGATTAATTTTTTCTTCATTAAAAAATCCCTCTTTTTTAATCACATTCATTAACAACTGATAGATAGGAGAGCGGTTTAATATTTCAATTTCTTGAATTGCTTTATTTAAAACGATACCATAATTTTCAATATTTTTAGCTAAAATATTTTTTATATTTTCATATGTTAAATATTTTTTGTCATATAAAACTTTTAAGAATTGATAATTTTTCAAAGTTTTTTCTTTTTTAGTTAAATCTTCAATAAAATTATCAACTAATTGAGGTTCTTGAAAAACATCTATTAATTTCTTATTTTTTTTAGACAAATAAGAAAGATATTTTTCATGAGTTATTTCAAAGCTAGATGAATAGGAGTCTGTTTTCTTCTGTAATAAAAAAAGAGGTATTTTATCTTTTTGCTCATTTGTCAAATGATCAAATGTCAAATTTAAAGCTTTCATTCTTTGCACATCTTGTTTTCCATATAAAAATGCAGTGGATTCCAATAAAAGATAATTGTTCAACATGATGGATTGAAATTCTTCTTTCATTAAAAATGGCTGTATACTTTCTAATATTTTTATATAAGCTGTATATTTGTTATCCTTGAGTAAACTAACTGACTTTTCTTCCAATAAATTGACTTGATGATTTTTTTGTTTTGTAAAAACTTTGATAAACTCAGAATTTGTTAATAAATGACTGACAGTTTCTATATTAACTTCAGGGCTAACTTCTATATTTTTTAAATAATCAACTACGATTATTTTTTTATTCTCATTATTCTTATTTTTATTTGATTCATCAATTAAATATTCAATATAAAAAGACTTAAAACTGGATATTTTATCGCATTTTTTATCTATTTGTAATTTTTGTTGCTGATTGATCAAAGATAATAATTTGACATTTGAAATTCTAAAAAATAAAGGGGCACCCTGATGCTCTTCATTCCAATCCAATACTTTTAAAGGCACAGCTTCATTAATTTTCTGCCATGTTTCAATTGAATAGTCATATTGCAAAAAATTTAGTACAGCTTTTTTAAATATACTTTTGAATAATGTCTCTGGTAATTTTTTCGAAATTAATTTTAAAAATGAAGGAGTGATTTGATGATAATAATTTAAGAATTTATTTTCTTGCTTGATTTCAAATGTTTGCAATCTAAAAAAATCCTTATCCTTGTTATTTTCTATAAAATTTTTATCTATTGCAGCAGCAAAAACATCTGCAAAATTATTTTTTACATAACCATAAGATAAACTCTCTAATATTCCTACAGTCACTCCTTTTGCGTATAATTCAATAAATTTTTCTAAATCTTGATTTTGCTCCCTATTAAAATCATTCATTTTTTCATTAATTTCAGATAAAGAATATACTTTATTCAATGAATTAAATATCAATTTTTCTAACTCACTTGCAAAACTTTTATTTAATGGATGTTTTTGAGCTTTTTCTACATAAAAAGAAACAAATGATTGTTGAAATACATGATAATTACTTTTCACAATTCTAACACAATATAAATCAAATTCTTTATCTCTAACAGAATAATCTTCTATTATTTTAAAATAATTATCTACATTTAACCAATAACTCAAAGGCTCAATTATCATGTCCTTGAAATTATTATTGATGACATAAACATCGTTAAAATCAATACCTTTTTTCGCATAATCATCAATATGATTTCTTGCTTTTTTATCTTTAAAATTGATAGCATGCGTATCAATCAATAAATGAGACATTTCTGATAATTGAGAATCTATGATGATTGGTTTTTGATTTATTTTAAAATCTTCCTTGATATTAATAAATTTATTAAGAAATATCTCATCACTAAAATCTAAGATAAATTTTTTAATTAAATCATTGATTTCTATGGTAATTTTTTCTTTGTCTAAAAGAGGAAAACTTTTTTCTATTTCCATCAAGATTGTTGAAAAAACTTTTATTTCATAACATCTAATGATGTTTTCTATTTTTTCATTCGTTAAATTGTTTATCGGAAGATGAGATAAATCCCAATTATTTCCTTCGTTTAACTGCTGAATAATTTTACTTAATTCTTCCATTTTTCAATCCGTCATCATGGTTTAATGTTATTTTTTTTCTTATCTTTTGATATGATTTCTTGATGATTTAAAAAAAATTGCCTAATGTCTTCAATTTCTTGATTTTTAATCACAATCACATTTTCATGCTCTGTCCTATCTTTGATTTGATAAGTTGAAATATCAATTTTAATATTTTTATTAAAAGCCATCAAAATATCTGCAAAAATACTTTGTCTTAAAAAAAGATATGACATTTGATCATTTTTTGATTGATTTAAATCATTAAAATCAATGTCTGATACCATACCTGCGTGCTTGAGTGTTTTAACCAACTTGGCTTGCTCCTGCTCAGACATCATGCTTAAATTATCCGTGATAATTTGACTTAATTTCATATTATCTCTTGAATATTGAATGATATGATTCAATAAGGTGCTTGAGAATAAATCTTGTTGAATATCAAATAATGAAAAATTTTCAGCAATTTTTTTATTTTTTTGCACATTATATGGCTCATCATAAGGATTCACATGCAAAGCAATCAATCCTTTAATATCCTTATATAAAACATCATTACCAAATTTTTCATCTGCTTTCTTAAAGACCTCTTCTATGATTTTTTGTGTAAATTCTTGTTTAGATTTCTCATCATTTGAAAATCTTTTTATGATTTCTTCAAATTTGACAGTCAGTTGTGTCACCGAAGCTAGAACGTTCGAGTCAAATAATGTTAATGCATTTTCTCTATTAAATACCTTGGAGAATTGTTGAATTTCATCAGGATTTTGTTTTTGTTTTGAATTTTCATTGTGTGAATGATAATTATTGATAAGATAAGACACAATGAAAGAGCAATTATTAGAAATGCTGTTCACATCTGTTTGTATATTGATTGGAAAACCATCTAATAAATTATTGATGTAATTGACAATATCTCCTCTTTTAGCATTCAATCTCAATTGATGGTTATCATGAATCTTGTCAAAGATATTCCATATATCAGATGTATCCTTTAATTTGAAAATTCTTTTACCTTCTTCCAAATTCTTATTATACTCAAGTTCAGGTATGACACCATAAATAAAATCATGATAAGGATTATTGAATTTTTTCAATTTCTTCAACATGTAAAATTCACCCATGATTTTATCTAATTTATCCTTATGTTTTATATCAGCCATCATATCCAAAACATTATGGACACCATCATCAATTAAAACAATAGGCTCTTTATAAGATAATTGTAAATAATCTAGTACATCACTTTTATTTTTATATGGTGTTGTTGAATTGACTGTGAATAAATTTTTTGTATCAAAAAATCCCATGTTTTCTTGAATAAAACGATACTTGCTCTTTTCAGACCCTTCAACTGATGCTGTGATGATAAATGCTTTTTGATTCATCTCCACCATTTTTTTCAAAACATTGATCATATCCCAATTAGGAATCGCATCTTTTTGATACATTTCTGGTTGAGATAAAAATTCTAAAAAATGAGGAAGTCTATCAGGTGCATCATAAAAATCCCACTTTGTTAAATCTTTTGTTGTATATTGAGTTTTCAGCTTTTTATTCAAATAATCTAACGCTGGTGGATTAATATTGACAAATACTTCATCGAAATCAAATAGAAAAATCATTGCTATCCTTGTTGTGCATTTATTTTAAAGTAAAAAAAATAAAAATCAAACGATTTTGCTTTTTCAATTAAACTCTTTTTTGATACAATATTTAAATATTATTTTTACATTTTAATTAATTTTTTTTGGTACTACTGAGCCCCCTGTGCTTGATTCTATGACTGCGACTGATGTTTTAAAGGCTTTGAGTATAACCAAAAACTTCAAAAAATCTACTTAAAATATTCCCTAACATATTCCTTAAAATATACTAATGCTTAAATTTGTGGATATTTTTTTCATTTATTTTCATATCATTTTTTATATAGACTTTATTTTTTTATGGATATATCACTTTTTTATTCATTGTCAATTTTCTTTTGTAATTTTTATGGTATAATATGACATTAATAGGAGAATCATATGGGCGGTACAGTTGCAGAAACAATTAGAAAAAAGGATGGTAGAGTCATCAAAATGGCACGTAAAACAGGTGCTTATAATTGGATGTTTTTTTCAAATGATTTCTTAACTGGAAATATTGATAAAGCGATTGATGAACACATTCTTGCATTTCAACAAATGCAAGAAGATTTTTATTCAGGAAAACCGTATAAATATCCAATGACGGCTGTTTACGGTGGGTTTAATGAAATTGCCCCTCATTCATATGGTTTGGTTGTGATTGATTTTCAAAAAAATAAAATTCATTCTATGCAAGGTTATGATAGACCATTTACCATGAATCTTTTGTATAGTACATACATCAGTGATGACGAAAAGAAAAATATTTTCAATGCATATAAAAATGATTTGTTGGATGTTTATTGTGAAAATAAATTCTTGATGCCATTCAAAGATTTTCTTCATCAATTTAGTTTCACAGATTCAAAAGGTATCAATAAATTTTTTGAACAATTTTCTCAATTATCTAATCAGCGTGAAAAAATACAAAAATTATCAGGACAAGAAGATGCATATCCTTGGGATATTCAAATAAGACCCAATATTTTAACAATGGAAGTTATTCGTTATGAAGAAAACATTGAAGGAGGCACTCACATGTTTGAGGCTTTGCTAAAAGATGGATTTGAATTTAGCTCTGATGAAATACAGACATGGAAAGATTTTTTATTTGATGTTGATTTACATGAAAATTTTTGCACTCTTTCTGAAGAAGAGTATTATAATACCTCAGATGAAGACCTTGATAAGCATTGTGAGGCCAATAAAAAATCCATGATAAAAAATTTTGATAATCTTGTCTCTCAAACAAACTCATCAAGATATCAAAGCAAATCGTTTTGACCATGAAAAAAAAGATGCTATAAGCATCTTTTTTTCATGGTATATTGCAACAATATTCATAGTATGCTATCATATGTTCTTTCAAAAAAGGAAATTTTATGAGTATTCAACAAATCAGTCTTTATTATAAAGATGGATCATCTGATAAAGTGTACCATGCACAAATAGAAGCAAAAGATAACGGTTATGTGGTTAATTTTCAATATGGTCGTAGAGGCTCTACCTTAACAACAGGTACAAAGACAAAAGACCCAGTGGCTCTTGATAAAGCACAAAAAACCTTTCAATCTTTGATCAAAGAGAAAATGTCCAAAGGTTATACCGAAGGTGAATCTGGTGCAGTGTTTCAATCTGCTACACTAGAAGATCGAGTGACTGGCATCGTCCCACAACTTCTCAATCATGTGAAATCTGATGAAGAGCTAGAAGAGCTTTTAACAAATGATGATTGGTTCATGGAAGAAAAATTCGATGGTCGCCGCCTTATGACCAAGAAAGATAGTGATGTTCTTGCTATTAATAAAAAAGGTCTTTCTATTCTTATTCCTGAGGTTACAGCCAATGTCGTTCAATCCATCCCCAAACAAATTCTGACCGATGGTGAAATCATCGGTGAACGTTATCATATTTTTGACATTCTGGAATATGATAATCAAAATCTTCGTGAAATTTCAGCATTTGAACGCTATCAAATACTTTCAGGCATTGAAGAGCTAAAGGAATTTGTTATTCCTGCTTATTTTAGCGAAAAAGAAAAACGTCAAGCATTTTATGAAATTAATGTACGTAAAGGTGAAGGTGTAGTTTTCAAAAAGAAAAACTCAAATTATGTCTCTGGTCGCCCAGCTTCTGGAGGAAATCAACTGAAATATAAATTTTGGGAATCTGCTACCGTTAAGGTGATTAAGCAGCATAAGACCAAACGTAGTGTGACTGTTGCGGTTTATGATGGTGACAAAGAACGTGATATAGGAAATGTCACCATTCCTGCTAATTATGATATACCAGATGTTGGCTCTTTGGTTGAAGTCATTTATCTATATTGTCATTTAGGTGATGAAGGAAAACTCTACCAGAGTAAATACAAAGGTGTACGAGATGATCAGGATGTTTCTGATTGTCATATTGGACAAATTAAATTCAAAGCCTCTTCTGATGAAGAGGAAGATTGAAAACAAAGTATCTATCATGCTCCCAAAAGTCCTTTTAAAGGGCTTTTTTATTTTGTAAAATCATTTTTAAAATAGCTTTTTTCTTGACATTTTGTTTATCTTTTTATATTTTATTCATAAAAAGGCAAAACATGAATCAAATAAAGCGCACCATCAGTAAAATCAATGATAATCTTTTTGTTGAAACAGAATCTTTGTTACAAAAAGCATTGCATTTTTATCAAAAAAATGAATCTTTACAAAAATTATCTCATGAAATAGAAAATCTTTCATTTGATGAAATCAAAGAAAGTCTAACCGTATCACAATTTGAAAAAGAAGTTAATCATTTCTTGTCTATCAAAGAAGAATTAAATAATGAGAAAGATGCGTATATTTTATTAGCAAATAATTTAAAAGAACAACTTAATCAATTTTTGAATAAAAAAATTTCAGAAAAATTTATTCAAGCTCGACAAAATGAATTGAATAATTATCAAGATCTTTGTGATGAACTTGACCAACAAATTGAAAAAGAGCAATTTGCTGTCACCAATAATTTATATGTTTTAGAAAAAATTCTAAAAATTTATCAATTTGTTTTAAAAAAATTGTCTGTTCATATTTTGTTACTTGATTTCTCAAAAAAAGAAGATGTTAAAACACTTGATAAAATCTTATCAGATATCAAGGATCATCAAGTACAATGGTCTTATTTCCATGAAGTTTTTGTTAAAATACAACAACAAGTTCAATTTTGTGAAATCACTGAAAATCAAAACATTGAATATGTTGCTGAAAACATCATCGCAGATATGGAGCATGAAGCACATCATTTTTCAGAGCATAAAAAAGATGAAATCAACACTTCCTCTGAATTGGAAACTCAATCTATTCTTCCAATGGATGAATCAAATGATGATTTAATTGATAAATTGAATATTCATCAAGAATCTTTGGTAGAAAATGTTACAATGAGTTCAGACTTTTCATCAGAATTATTACAATCTGAGGGATTTACGCAAGTTGAAACGATTTCCGAAGAAAAGCCAATCATCATTATGGATTTATCAACTCCAGATCAAACGATTGAAGATTTAGCTTTAGAAAAAAATCGTGTTGAAGAAAAAGAGAAAACATTAGGAGTAATTTCATTAGAAGAAGATTTAGCTAAGAAAAAAGATGAAGAGTTCAATATTGCTGAAGAAGGATTTACTTTAGAAGTAGATTCAACCGAAGAAGAAATTTTGTTAAAAGATGGATTGGATGAACAGTTAAAGTTAGACTCCATGATTTCTCAACTTAATTTCTCTAAAAATACAGAAGAAGAGTCTTTTGATTTCTTGCCAGATACACCTACCCCTCCTTATGTGCATCAACCACCTAAAGACATGAATGTCCCTGTTTTGAATGAAGCGCTTCAATCTATTCCTTTTATTCCTACATTGAATGAAATCACGCATGAATCTTTATTAGCTTCTGATGATTTATCCATTGATATTCTGATTCCTATGCATGATTTCTCAGAATATGAATTATCATATCAAGCTTTTTCATCTAAATCTTTCCCAGATTTTATTCAAGATAATCCACAATTATTATCACTGTTTGAACAAATGACCTTATCTGAAATATTTGAATTCTTGGTCAATGGAAAAATGAAACATGATAATTCTGATGAACAACATTTGTCATTATTACTCAATACTTTAGATATAAAATATAAAGAATAAAAATCAAATTATAAAAGCGAGCATTTGCTCGCTTTTTATTAAATATCTTTATTTATAGCTGTGCTCTTAAAGCATCAATTTCTGCCTGAATACTTGCTAATTCTTGTGTATATTCTGTCATGATTTCATTGTATTTCTGTTGATATTTTGCTGTACCAGGGGTAGCAGATATACTTGCAATTTTTGCATCTCTTTCTGCAATTTTTTCATTTAATTCTTGAGTTTTTGAATCTATCTCATCTTGTATTTCATTATCATGTTCATCTTCCACTTCAGGTGAACAATCATCATCGACACTTCCACCAGATGAACAATTATCTTCTATTTCCTGTTCATCCTCAAGCTCAACTTCATTCTCATTTTCTGATTCTAATTCAGATTCATTTTCCAAACCTGTACCACCACTTATCCCACCTGAACCTGTGCCTGTGCCTGTACCGCCACCAATACCTCCCGTTCCACTTCCAGAGCCTGCACCAGACCCTCCTGCTCCCGAACCATTGGTGCCACCAACACCTGCATTAATTCCTTCATTTTTACAAGACACAGGTACATATTTTTTAACTACTTTCACACCATCATATGAGCAAGTCCAGGCAATATTTCCATCTGCTGTTGCAGAAGGTGTGAGCGTGATGAATCCATCATGTATTTTTTTGTTTGAATTATTTCCATAAGTCATCTTGATGACACCATCTGCTTCAATATTTGATCCCTTGACATATCCACCAACATTTGAGCCAGATGAAATATCAGCCAATGAATTTGGAAACGTACCATGCATTGAATAATATTCAGCAATAGCAGTCTTATAATTACTGCTCAACTCATAACCTTCAGAGACCTGTGCTCTGATTGTATACTCATCATATGCGGGATAAGCAATCGTTGTTAAACCTGCGACAATTGTCATGGCAACTGCTACTTCTATAAATGTAAAACCTTTTTGTTGCTTTATCATATGATTTCCTTTTTAATTTTTTCTTCAAATCATCTTAGTCAATAATTTCATAAAATCATTATTTATGCCTTAAAAAGCAATTTCATCAGATTGTTAAAAAATTTATTAATTTTTATTTAAGATATATTTCATTTTTTATAAAAAATTTTTAAATTTTAGATATATGAATTATTTTTGTGAAAAATTTGACTTTTTCTTAATTTTAAATAATTAATTGAAAACTGTTTGGTACACTTATGAAAATTTTTTTATTTTTTTTATTCGCTGTTTTTTCTTTTCAATGTTGGGCACAAAATCAAGCAGTTAATGATAGCTCTAACAATGAAGATAAAGAATTTACATTAAGGCAAAAAGTCTTTTTTTCCAATCAAATTTATATCTTTAAAATAGATAAAGTATTACATTCTAATGAAAATATCATTAGAGGAGAGGTTTTAAAAACCTTTAAAGACAGTATGTCAGTTGGTACTATTTTAGATATCAAGCTTTTGGATAATTTTTCTTTATTAAAAAAGAATAAAGAAGATTATTTGAATTCTTATTTATTTAAAAAAGAAATGACAAGTAAAAAGATAAATATAGATAATATTGAAAAAGACATCATTAAAAATGATATTTTTTTGATGATAGAAAATTTTAAAAGTAATGATAACGTCAAAATACCCAATGCATATATTTACTTAGGCAATAATATAAATACAGAAGAAATTAATAAGAAAATCTTGAAATTAAAAGAGCAAGATATATTACCTCACCATCAAACATGTTCAAGTAACTCGCAATGCAGCAGAATCTCCTATGGTTGTGGAGGAGAAACCTCAGTCAATCATGCTCTCGCTCCATTTATTCAAGAGAAATTATTTGAAAAATACGGAGATCCTAAAACCCTAAATTGCACGTCTGTAAAATATAACAATGATGAAAAAAATATTTGGTTAGGTAGTTCATGTGTGAAAAACACCTGCGGGATTTATTATTTGAATCGAATCATTTCTCCATAAATTCATCTTTAATTTTGATAAAAATACTAAAAATTGTGATAAAAACAATAAAGGCTCATTTTCATGAGCCTTTACTGTGATGAATTTCCGTCAAATAATAACCATCAACGAATCACTAATAACTATTTTATTTATCCCAAATTTTACATTTTTTATTCTTGAATCCGAAAGCAATTGTCATCATCAAATTGCAAAAGGAAAATTGTAGAAAACTTTATTATTTGTCCGTAAGGACTTGTTTGACGAAAATTCATCAAGAGCACACTCCTTTATCAGAGTGTGCTCAATTATTTCAAAAAATCAATTTACCAATTTCTTCATCAATCTCAAATGCAGCTTTTGTTGCATTCTTGTCTGAAATATCATCATTGATTCGAAACACCTGTTTTTGCAATTCTTCAACTTCTTGTGCAATTGCTTCACGCTGCTCTTTTGACATGCTAAAAACAGCTAATGCAAAATAGTCTTTCTTATTATCTTTCATTGCTTGAATATGTTGTTCATATTCTGATAACTCACATACTGCCTTATCGACTTTATTAAGCATTTCTTTGAATGCTGCCAGTCTCTTATTGGAAAAATCTAATTCAATTAACAATGAATCAATTCCTCTTTGTGAATTATATTGTGCCAATTGTTGTTTCATCTTCATTTGTTGAAATTGTAATTTTTGATATAAATTCAAAGAAAGTTCAGACTTTAGCTGCTTTTCTTGCAATGAAGAAAGTGATGTAAAAGTGTTGCTGACGACAGTTTGAATTTCAACCTTCTCAAGCTCTTGCTTAGCCAGAGACTTCATGCGTTCAATTAATTTATGTGCGCGAGATAATGAAATTTCTACTTTCATGTTTGTTTCCTTTTTTGATTTGCATTAATGTATCACAATATATGATTTTATTCAAGTAAAATTTTTTAATTTTCAATAGAGTCTAAATTTTTAATAGCGCTTCTTTTATAAAAGGAAAAACACCACTTTGTGGTGTTTGATATCTTTCATAACTCATTAAAATGGACGAGGCACTTCATAGTATCCATATTGGTCTCTTTGATAAAAAATTCCATTGCGCTCAAAATATGTGACGCCATCGACTGTGATCAAACGATCATAACGAAGATTTGAAATTCTCTCCAAGTAAATAGGCTCTTGTCTTTGTACAATAATAGGTGCTGGTTGCACATAAACAGGAGGAGGAGGTTGATAGTAGACTGTTGGAGGAGGTGGTGGAGGCATGACGAAAGTGGGTTGTTCATATTGATAAACTCTATTTTGATTGACAATCGTAGCCAAAGCACCAACGGCAGCAACTCCTAAAATAATTTTACCTAAATTACCATCATTGCTTTGACGATGCTTATGGTGGTCCCATCTAGATTGAGCAAGTGCCATTTGACTCATCATCATTGAAAAAATCACGAATAAAGTAACTGCAATTTTTTTCATTTCATCCTCTTTTTTAATTTATATTTCTATAACGCTTGAATATTTTATCGGTTGACATCATTAAATAAAAAAATTATTTATTTTCAATAGATATAAAAAAACAGCCCGAAGGCTGTTTCTTATTGACTGGCATATCTGTTTTGAATGAAAAATGTGTGATTACTGATTTTTCTATCCATCACCATTGACAGTTTCCATTTTGGATTGACTTTTTTGTGCGCAAAATAGTGCGTTGCACCATTGGTCACATTTGGCATCTTGTCTTTGTAAGTCATATACGAGATTAAAAGAGAGCGTTGCCATTCTTTGTTTTTTTGGACTTCTTTTTGAGAAAGTGAAGGCATTTTTTTCCCTTCACAATACCAAGAAAACTGACAAATTTTACGTCCTCTCACAACCTTGCTTTGTTTAACGACTTGACAAATACTACTTGGATAAGCAGGATTTTTAGTCCTTTCTATCACAACTTCTGAAACAGCAGCAATACCAATATTAGGTTCACCTCTTGCTTCAAAATAAGCGTTTTGTGCCAAACACAAAAACTCTTTATCTTTTTTCGCTACTCGAATAACTTGAGTTAGCTCAATTTGATTTAAAGTTTCTGCCACTTTCAATACTTGGTCATATTTTTTGGCTGTTAAAGCAGCCGCCAAACTAGAATCAAACATACATATTGAAAGTATCAATCCACCAATTTTTTGAACAATCTTTAAATTGATTTGGATATATCTCCAGCTATTTTCATGAACACTCCTGAAAAGTTAAGCATCAAGTATATATTCATATCATAAAAAAATCCAGCTTTTGCTGGATTTTGTAGTTTTTCAACATCATTTCAATTTAATATTTACATGAGGTTCAACATTTTTGTTTCTTGTTCTCTCTACACGTTCTAATATTTTTGCTGGAGTTATATTTTTAATAAAATCTGTTTTTATGATATTAGATGGTTGCATGTCTGGTTTTGGGTCATACTCTTCAATATTTTTCTTTGACATGATAGATTGCGCTAATTGTTCTATATTTTTTCTATCTTCATTTTTTTGATTCAGATCTCTAAAAAACTGATTTGCTAATTGCTCAATTTGAGCAGTAGTAGTGGGATTTTCTCTTTGAGAAGGAGTAGTTTGATGAGATAGGGGAGTAGCAGAAAAAAAATTATCTACTCTTCTTTGTATTTCTTCCTTGGGAGTTGTTGTTAACATCACACTTTTATCCATGCAATAAACCATACTTCCAACCATTGATGGTATATTCCTTTCATGTAAAACCTCTTTCATCAATCTAGCAGCAAAACGTGCTACATTAACATCATCATCCATGATTGGAAAATTATGAAAATCTCTTTTTTGAAATTTTTGAGAATTAAAATAATTCCAAGTCTGATTGTCTATTGGAGTTATTTTAATATCTTCTGTTTTAACCAACATCTGAGGAGAAATAAGTCCACCACTAAGTGTTTTATGGAATTGTACTGAATTTCCCCTTTCAATCAAATACCCTGCAACTCTTCCTTGGGCAAAAGCAGAATCTAATGTTATTTTTCTTGTATTAGAATCAGCTGCATGTGGTCATCTATCTTATTGAACAATTGTTGTTGTTCTATTAGAAATGTTGGTTATATTGGTATATTCTTTATCAACATATTTTTCTCCTTTTGAAAAAAAATGATACAATATTAATAAGTCCAGTTATGATGAATGATATGAACAACTTATGAATTAACTTTTTTTGATAATCGGTTTTTTTTCAACATTCTCAACCAAGCTATTGATGTTGAGAAAATTTTTCGCCGATAAATACTCTATATAAATTTGAATGATTTTATCTAATTTTATTTTGCTTTTTTGAAATAGTACTTTAGTTTTTATTTTCTTGAAATCTTTAATTGGTAAAATATCATTTCTTTCTATCATATAATTGATTAGAAATGATAACATGATTGAACATTGCATTGATACGTCATTTCATTCAAAAGTTGTTGTGTTCTATTACTTGCAAACGATTCATATCCTTCAAAACTTCTTTAGTATATCATGTTTTTTCTCATCATTATTTTGTGTCTTTTTTTCAATATATTCTTTTACAGAAGAAAATATTGCTTTTTTATCTGAATGATAAAGCCCAGAGCCATTCCAACAATTATATTCGATAATTTTTATACCTTTAGGAGTCAAAGCTAAATCCATTGTAAAAACATCATGTGGCTGAAATAATTGCGCATAAATTTTTGCAGTTTTCCATATTTTATCTGGAATTTGATTAGAATAAATAACTTGCTCATTTTTTTTATACAATGAACCTGTTATCACATCTTTTTCAACAACAAAAAACCTATATTCTTCCTCTATGATTTGCAAAGGAGAAATCAATGCAAGTTCATGGTCATAATTTTTTAAATGTTGAGTATTTTCAATGAATTCTTGTATTGATTGACCCGCTTTGATAATACCTGGAATAAATGTTTTCAAATCTTTAGATGGTTTAATGAATAAATCTTGAGTAAAAGTTTTTTCTTTATTTTCTCTAATCGGAATAAAAAATGCTTCCGAATTCAATAAAGGTAATTCAATCTTTGAATAAAAATATTGATCAAAATTTTGTTCATCATAAAAAACACCATTTTTCATTTTTTTAAAAAATATCTTTGCATTTTCTTTTTGAAAATCATTCAAATGATCATTTATTTTTTCTAACGAAGCGTATTTTTGCAGTAAAGCAATCAACTTTGTACCACCTCTTAAAATATAGTCATCATCAATCGAAGTCAAACAATTTTCTAAATTCGTTAATATATCTTCTCCATTAATTAATCCAAATGTTGAATAATTTTCATTCATTTCATTCAATGTTTGAAAATTATCTTTTAACATTTGAGTTTTACCAACAGATTGAAGCAACCATTTCATTATTTTTTTCTCTTTTTATTTTTCTTGAACTATGATAATTTATTTCAATCACATAATCAACATTGATATCATTTTTTTTGTCAGGTGGCAAGATTGATTATATTTATACAATTTGATTTCTTATTTTATTTTTATATAATTGATTAAGTATTTTCATTCTTATAAAATACTGACAATAAAAAATAATATATCATGGAAAATTTACAAAAACAAGAAACCTTCAATTCTACACTGGAATTTAAAGAAAAAAATACATTTCAGAAAAAAAATATTCCATCAGTTTTTGATGCATTTAAAATATTGATGCAATCTATTTACCATCATTGGTTTTCATTTAATAAGCATTCTTTGAATGATCAACAAAATATAATAAATAAAAATGTATCGGAAAAAGATTCTATGCAAGCTATTGTTGATAAGTTTTCAAAAATCAAACTTTTTTTAACAGATAAATATCAAATTGATCATGATTTAATTACAAAAAATCATCCTATGTTTGAATATTCCAGCAGTTCATTGAAGGTTTTGACTCCTGAACAAGAAGACATTTTATTTCATTCCTTCAAGGATAATTTTTCTATTCAAACATTAGAAGAAATGAAAGATAGTCGAGTTTTTATTTCTCCTCGTTTTATTCAAGAAGTTGAAAAAAAAGAAAATAATATTAATAAATTATTACAAAAAAAGATTTTGCCACCTTATGAATATGGACATTTATATCTTGAAAATTTTCTTTTAAATAATTTTGTTTGTTATTATAAAGATAAAAATTTTTCTATTTCAAAAGATAAACTGCTATACTATTATGATTCTTATTTACCAGTTGCACACTTAACTGATAAAATGAAATCACCAAAAGACCAATCTTTGATTTTTGACTGGTTTAAAAATATCACATTAAAGTTTTATAATTTTGAAAAACTCAATGGTGCCCAATATAGAAATTACTTTAATCATTTATTAAATATCACTTCTTTTTTTGAAAAAGATATTTTAACAGATGAACAATTTAAAAATATCAGTGAACATTGGGAAGCTTATCATAAAAATAGTCTGGATCGAACAGAAGAAGCGAATAACTCTTATTTAGAATTATATTCTTTAAGGAGTCATCTCAAAAATAAACAGATTTTAGATGGTATTACTGATAACAAGGAAACACCTTCTTCTACGATTCTTGTCAGTCGCTCAGTGCTTGATGAAATAGAAAATAAAATGAATATTGTGCAGAAATTTGAACTCAAGGTGGAAGAACAATTCTATATCAAAAAAATTGATACTGAGTTAGATTTATTATTTGAAGATTATGAAAAAATCACAGATAAAACAAAAGTCAAAGATATTGTAAAAAAATGTTTGACACATATACAAGAAGGATTACAAAATATCATTGATCAACATGAAAATAAGATTGTCAATGAATTGGTTGTACAAGAGGATTATCTCAACGGCATGAAAGAAAGAATGAGGCATTGATTATGAATGAAAATATTGATGAAAATTCAAAAGAAGCTGGTAAAAACCTTGAGTTTAAGAAAAATATTTCTATGAAGCCTTACCCAATAGGTGAAGCTTTTGAAAATCTCATATCTTCCATATCTTATTATTTAATAAAAAGACAAGATAAAGACATAGAGCCAAAATATACTGAAATTTATGATTTAAATGAAAAGTTAAAAAAGATTAAAGATTTTGGCTCATTAAACAGAGAAGGGTTATCCCCCAATCATACTTTTTTCAATTATTCAAAGTATTCAATGAATATTTTAGATAAAGACACAGAAAAAAATATCATTAAAATATTGAAAAATAATTTCTCTATTCAAACATTGAAAGATTTATCAGATAAAAACATTTTCATCACACCACCAATGGTAGATATTGCCATTAAAAATAATCAATTAAATGAACTTTTATTAAAAAAAATATTACCTTTTTATGATTATAAAGATCTATATTTTGATTATATATTGAATCAAGATAAATTTAATGATTTATTAACATCTACATTCTCTGATGATTCACCATTTTTACCTTCTCATAAAATACCCTCCAATCCATTTTTAGAAAATACAAAATATAAAAATGATTTTTTTGAAGTTTTCAAAATGATGACAGAAAATGCCAAAGTATCGAAAATGTCTTCAGAACAATTAAACAATTATCTGATTCAAAATATGAATATGATGGAAATTTTTGAAAAAAACTTTTTGGATGATGTTAAAATTAAAGAAATAAATTCAAAATTTAAAAAAATTAAGCTTCAGGATCTACATTGGAAGCTTAGATACGAATTGCCAAAAATATATCAAAGCATGGTTGATAAGCATAATCATTTAGTTAATAAAGATGCAATCATTGAATTAAAATCATCAAAACTGAGCAATGAACTTGAATATCAAAAAAATGAAAAATATATCTTGGGTATTTCTGATAAAATTAAAGTTGTTAATCAATATGAACTCAGTGTGGAAGATAAATTCTATGTTAAAAAACTCAATCAAGAATTAGATATACTCATGACTGATTATGAAAAAGTACAAGAAAAAGAGCAAGCAAAAGAGCTTTTAAATCAATGTATACAGCACATTCATGAAGGTTTGCAAAACATCATTGATAAACATCAAAATAAAATTGTCAACAATTTAACAGTACAAGAAGATTATCTCAATGGCATGAAAGAAAGAATGAGGCATTGATTATGAATGAAGAAAATAATAAAATTGATAATCCCCCATTACAATTCACTTACAAGTCATCAAATGAGTCATCAAATGATGAAGTTATTCTACCGATTGGTCAAGCTTTTAAAGCTTTTATCAAATCAGTTTCACATTATTTTTATCATCAATTTTTAAAGAAATCTCAGGCTTCAAAACATGAAGATAATGATATATCTGAATTAAATACAAAATTAAATGAAATTAAAAATCTATATCATGAGAGACTTTTTCCCAATGATACATTTTTTCATTGCTCAAAATATTCAATGACCATTTTAGATTCAGATACAGAAAAAAAATTAATTGACGCTCTCAATAAAAATTTTTCTCTTCAAACCATTGAGGATTTAACTAAGAAAAATATATTTATCAGTCCAGCAATTCTTCAAATTATTCAAAAAAATAAATCTCTTTATCAGGCATTAGATAAAAACCTCCTCCCATTTTATGAATACAGCGATTTATACTTTGAGCATTTTTTAAAAAAAGAAAACTTCTTGAAGTTTACTGAATATAAAAAAATAACATCTCTATCCACCTTTTTAGATGTTTATCAATTGATACCTCGTCAGCAAATTTCTCATTTAAATTTTGATGATGAGAAAATCAAAAAAGATTTTTTTGAAATCTTTAAAAAATTAAATACGCAGAAAAATCCTTCTGAAATGTTTTTAGTAGAATATGGAAATTACATAGTCTTCAATATAAACATCATGAATATTTTTGAAACAGATATACTGTCAGAACAAACAATGAAAAATATAATAAAAAATACTCATAATGCTCATGCTTGTCTTATAGAAAAATTGTTTAAAATTCCTGATATTTTAAATGACTTAATTGATAAACGTAATCATTTAAAAAATAAAAATGAAATATCGGAAATTTCATCAGCTATTTTACAATCTGTTTTTTCTGAAAATCATCACGATAAAGACATTCATGTTATTTCTAAAAAAATTAATCAATTTCATCAATATGAATTAAGTGTCGAAGATAAGTTTTATGTCAAAAAACTCACTCAAGAATTAGATTCACTGATGCAAGATTATCATAAAATACAAGAAAAAGACAAAGCAAAAGAGATTATTCAGAAATGTCTCAACCATATACAAGAAGGTTTACAAAAATTAATTGATAAGCATGAGAATAAAATTGTCAATAATCTGACTGTTCAGGAAGAATACTTAAATGGGGTCAAAAATCGGATGTGAATTTAAAATTTCAGTGATTAGAATATCACTGTATTGCTAACATCTTATTTTGCAATTTCTCCCGTAGCAAATCCAACATCAAACAATCTGCCAGTCCAGTATTTTCATCCTTCTAAACAATTGACTCAACCACACAAAAAAATGGCTGATTGCAATAAAAAGGCAAACATGGATATGAAAGTAAATCTTTCATATCCATGTTTTTAAAGAATGAAGCTTTTGAAGTACCAGCCAAGAGTGCTTCTCAATAATCAATAAAAAGGAGCGTGCTCCTTTTTATTTTAACATCTGATTCATTTTTTCCTGAAAAGCTTGATAAAAAGCCATATAATCCTCTTGGCATGAAGAATCAGGATCATAATAATCAAGCTTTGTACCTATTTCTCTAAAAAGGGAAAAAACTTTCTTTGAAACATTTTCAGAAAAAATCTTTTCATATTTTTCTTCTTCAGACCAAATTGGTGAATCAATGATATATTGAATATCATCTAATAAATCTTTCAGATCTTTGAGTTGTTTTTCTGTTTCTTCTTTAATTAACATTTTATTCTCCATTTTTTCTTATTATAGCATGAATATTTATGATATTAACTTTTAAACAATCGTTCTTTGTAAAAAAACAACAGCAAAAAATCCTGAATATGTTATTATACTATTCTTCTTCTAAAGGAATATATATGTCTCATTTTTGTGTCCTCGTCATTGGTGAAGATATTGAATCTCAACTTGCTCCGTTTGCTGAACAAGACTTCAGTGAAGAATATGGTGTTTTTTGTGACAAGGAAGATGATTTTCTTGATGAATATCAAAATAAAACAACTCAAATCGTTGTTTTAGCTGACGGCTCCATGCACCATCAATACAGTAGCCAATTTCGTCAATATTCGAATTTTAACACAGAATATGTATATCCTGAAGGCTCTATCATTCGTGAAGGCCATTTCACCGAAATGTATGACACTCTTGAAGCTTTTGCTGAAGGTTGGCATGGATACTCGGAGCGTGATAAAAAAATGGGGCGTTTTGGTTATTGGCATAATCCTCAAGCTAAATGGGATTGGTGGACCTTAGGTGGGCGCTTTACGGGATATTTTAAACCAAAGGCAGGTGCATCTGGAGAAGTCGGTGAACCTGGAGCAATGAACAATAAACCTACAGATGGTTGGGTTGATTCACTACTTTTGAAAGATGTTGATCTGGAATCCATGCTTCAAGAATCTATTGAGCAAGCTCATAAGACCTATGACAAAATTGATCATATTCTTAAAGGACGCGAATATCCTTCATGGCAAGCCATTCTAGAAAAGCATGGTGAAGATAACATTGATGAGGCAAAATTAGAATTCAATCAACATCCAGTGGTTAAAGATTTCAATAAGGCTCAATTTTTTATCTGGGGAGATTTTCATGAAACATTTGGTCATTCTCGTGAAGAGTATGTACAAAAGCGCAAAAATTCAACAATGGTGCCTTTTGCTGTTATCAAAGATGGTCAGTGGTATCAAAAAGGTGAAATGGGTTGGTTTGGATTCAGCACCAAAGAAATGACGGAAAAGCAATGGAATAATCATTTCTGGGAGTTGATCAATGCTCTTTCTCCGGAAACACGCCTCTCAATTGTTGATTGCCATATCTAATAATTAGTCGAAATAATTAAAAGCCTTGATTTTTCAAGGCTTTTTTATTGATATAAATTTTAATTACTTTCTGTTTTACAGTATTTGATTTTTTATTTAATTGTAATTTGCTAAGTATTTTTTTATTTTGATTTTTATTTCGTGTTTTTAAGGATATAATTTCTTTTAATATTTCTTCCTTATTTTTTCCTGCAAGGTCATTAATTCTTGATTATTGTTTAAAATAATTTTATTTTTATGATTTTTAGATAAGAATCTAAGGCTATCTCTTTGTATGCAATTATTAGAGCAGTCAAATATTCCTCGAATATTACTACAGCATCCTTTTAAAGATTTTATATTGTTATTATTAATATAAAAATAACCATTAATTTTTTTCGGTGAAAATGATAATTCAGTTAATTGATTATTGGAACAATCAAAGTATCCTTGAATCGTTCCAAATTTTATCGGTATTTCCTTTAAATTTTTTTGGCTAATATCAACATCACCATTAACATTCACAATATAATGATATTTATATTTTGTAGCTTTATCCTTAGAAATGTTATAATTAGTGATATTATAATCGTTTAACCATTGTTTAATGTCATTTTCGTTTTGTAAAAAACTCATTTAATATCCTTAAATTAAAATTTAATACATAAAAAATAACGAAAATCAAATTTTTTTGATTAAAGAAACTATTTCTCTTGTTCTCAAACCTGTATAAAAACAATATTCAATTTCAATATTTCTCTTATTTTTTCTATTTTTTTCAATGCATCATTTTTGGAAATATTCAAATATAGATAATAATTAATATTGTTTTCTTCTAATTTTATACAAGAGCCATAACTTGGCTCTTGATAAATTTTACTTAACATCAAAGAGCTACCAAATATGGACGCGCAATGTGTTTCTATTTTTTGTAGTCCTATCTTTTGCAATAATTTTGTTAAAACTTCTTTATTATTTTTACCATTTATGAAATCGCCATTAGGCATGTTTCACCATGTGTGAAAGCAAGCGGCCATTCTTGCTGAAAAAAAATCTCTTTTCAAATGAATCAAGCCTTTTTTGCCCCGTTTAGCAACTCTTTTGACTTGGTATTTGAAAACATTCATGTTGTTGCCAAGGTAGGAGAAGTTGAAGGCGGGAAGAAATTTTCTTCCGATGTTCAAACTTCCGTGGACATCTGCACGATACTTTTGATGTTTTGTCATGCCCCTATGGATTTATTTAACCTTTGTGTTAAAAATCACATTAAATCAACCGTATCAATAAAAGGATTGAATACTCAAACAACTTCATTTTTATAACAGAAAAATGATTGATATGATCTTCCAAGGATTGGTTAATATTTATAATTTGAACCAATTGATCAAATTAAATGAAGTAAAACCTCATTGACAATAACACAATTTTATTTTTAAATCATTGTGAAACAAGCTTATTATATTTTACGACTTGTTTTTTTGAAGAGCTATTTTCATTAATGAATTGGATAGATTCTTCAGGAGAGCCAATTTTTTTAAATCCTAAGATGGGTAAAAACGATAAAAATTCATTCACCCAATCATTCACTAAAGCTTTTTCTTCTTTATCCAATATGTCTTTGTCAGGATCTGGTTTTTTTGTATTATCTAGATGATAACCGAGTAAATCCATTTTTTTAATGGTATACGATTCCATATAATCTAAATAGGCACGTAAATCTGTTTCTTTTCTTGATAATATAAAGCATCGATTGAATTCAGCTTTATTTTTTTCTTTATGATGGTTTATTCTTACTTGTATGTTTTTAGATTGTCCAACATAACAACTTTTTTCTCCCTCAAGAATATAAATTCCATGCTCTTGCTCCAACTCTTCTATCTTTTCAATTAAAAATTTTTTACTGAATCCTTTAATTTTCAGAGAAGATTGAGTTAAATTGAACTCCAAAGAAAAGTCCAAACCATTTAATAATGGTGTAAATTTTCCTTTGAAAATATGTGTTTTGAGATCCATAAAATATCCATCATTTTTTAAATAGATATTCCTTTTATTTTAAATGTCAAAATTTTTTTTAAAATAATTTAAAATTTAATGTATGAATATTTATCATTATCTTGGTTATTCAGATGATTTTCTCCAAACTCCTGAATCATTATCAATATAACCATTTTTTTTCAGAAAGAAAGCAACTTGTCTTTCTCCAATATTATAAGGTCTTGTTCTGTCGTAGAGGTTATCGGTCACAAAAGTAACTCCTGCATGAATTGCTTTTTGAATTTCATCAAAATCTACTTCTTCACGAAAAATCCTCTGACCTTCGGCAGAAATAAACACCACATCACCAGCATCATATTGACCTGTGTTTGCTAAATCACCTGCTGCCATCATGTATTTATAGGTAGATGATGCTATAGAGCCTCTACCTATAAATTTATTGGCTTTTTTCGTTTTTTCTAAATCTTTTTGAAAAAAAGGATTTGTGCTTTTGACTTGACTCATCCGTTCATAAAGTGTCATTGAGTACCCTCAGTATCAAGATTTTCAATCAACCATATAAACTAACCACCGCCCACATCGGATTCACATTTTCACCAAAACCATTTTTTTCAATCAAGTTTTTCACTAAATTGACATCAATATCTGGCATTTTGACGAACAAAGGTGAGTCAGAGTATCCTGTTTGAACGGTTGGTTCATATGCTAAAAAATAACGGATATGATTATAATCATAAGAGCAATACGTTAGAATTTTAAATGGAAAATCTGGAGATTTTTCTTTTTTCCAATGATGAAAAAAGTTTGCAATATCTCCATCATGCCTCTCATACTCTGTATCATGATCATCAGTTAGATAAAGTTGTTTAGGAATACCGCCTTCTAAATCAATACCAAAAGCAAATTTTGTTGTTACCCACATTCCCATATTAATCTCCCATAAAAAAACCACCCGAAAATGGCTATTGATTAACAATCACCAAGATTACAGTATTCAAAGTCTTGCAACTCAAATTCTTCAATCTCTACATTTTTATCATAGTTATAGTAACCACCATTTGCCATTTTTTCAGAGGCTTCCTCCAAGTTCATGGCTGTAACAATGATGACACCCCAAATACCCAAATCTTGCACATAAATTTTCATATTAAACACCTTTGTTAAAATAAAAGATAACATTTCAGTTGTTTAATAACTTGATTATAGCACAAAATAATCAAAATGTGTAAAATTTTTTCATAAATTATTAACTTAAGATTGTAAAAAATGTTTTACTGATGATGAATTTCATACAAAAAAACAACAATTATTATATCTTTTTAAGCATTTTAATCTATATATGCTATCATTACTTTATGCAATAGGCATAAAAAAATTAGCAACACTTTAAGGAACATTATGGAATATCTTGGTGAATTTGATGTTGATTTGAAAGACACTCCTTTTGCAAATTACAGTCCGCAGGATTGGGTTTTTGAATATTTATTTCGCTTCTCTCACATTGATGGCTCTCATCATAAACAATGGGTTCTTGACCAAATTGCTCGTATTCTCAAAGGTACAAAGGTGATTGTAAAAGTATCTAAATGGAGTAATGGTCATCAAGAATATCGTTTTTTTCTTGACGCTCCTTCTCAAGAATATTTGGATTGGGTCACACTTTATCGCAGAGAATTCGATCAAAAATAAGGTTGAGAATATCAATATGATGATGGGGTTTCCCCTCATAAAAAATAAATTTTAAAGAAAAAACATGAAATTAAAAACCACATTTTGGTCTGAGACCGTTCATACTTTTGACCAGCTTTTTTTTATCAATAACAAAACAAACGAAATTGCTTTCCAAACAAACTTAGGCAATTATTTTGAATCTTATGTTTTTTTCAAAAATATTTCACAATTTGTCAAATCTAAAAAAGTACGTCAAACAATTGATGATGATTATGGTTATCAATTTGCTGTCATGTTTGATGGTGACTTGACGCCTGTTAAGTGGTTTAAACTTCACATCAATGATTCCGTGATTATTTCACATGACATTGCTTTTGATACCACCATTATTTCAAAAAATGGCATTCACTTATCGTTTGGTCAATTTCCAATGTGGTATCATAGAAAGAAGATTAAACTTCCCAAATACAGATCCTTTCATATGAAATCTAAGGCTTATAAGTACATGTCTAATCAAATAAAACATCATCTTTTGTAAATAAGCAACAATATCATTTTTCTAGAATTAATCACATTTTCAAAGCAATGATTTAACTTTTTTATGTTATAATTGTTTTATCTTATAAATTAAAAAAGGAGATAATGATGGGTACTCGTGGCGCATTTGGTTTTCACTCAGAAAAAAAAGATAAGGTCAGTTATTCACATTATGACTCATATCCTGACGGTCTTGGTCAAGATATCATGAATTTTATTCGTCATGAGACACTCGACTCATTGAAGGAAATTGGAGCACGCATTCAGATGGTGTCCTCTGACTCAAAGCCTACACCGCAACAAATCAATGAGTGTCAAAATTGGACAGATATGAGTGTTTCTAATCAGTCTACAAATGATTGGTACTGCTTACTTCGTAAGTCTCAAGGAAATCTTGATGCTTTTAATCATGGTTTAAATTATATGTTAGATTCGAATGATTTTTTACTTGACTCACTTTTTTGTGAATATGCTTATATCATTAACATTGATAATAAGACTTTAGAGTTTTATTCTGGTTTTAACCAAATGGCTCGCAAACGAAAAGGACGTTACGCAGATAAACAAATCGATAAAGGTAGGGCTTATGAATACTATGGTGTTGTTTTACAAATGAAAATTCCTCTTATTGATATCATTGATGCAGACAATGAAACAATTTCAGCGATGATTAAAAAAATGAAGCATAAGTGTGAATCTTTTGATAAACGTCAAGAGCGTGAACTAAAAAAACAAAAATTACACATCCAAGTTTCATAAAAAAAAGCTATAGCCTTTTCAATTGGAGAAAATGATATGTCAGCTATCGATACAGTCAATCATGTTCATGTTGCTAATTTTTATGGCTTACCTGTTTATTGGATCTTGGATGAAATTAAAAAAGGTGAATTAACTGATTTTGCAGATGAAACAGAAACTCTAAACAGTCAGTTTCTAAGCATTGGTGGAGGCTCTGGTGAGCATCCAGCATTGATTATTGATATTGAAAATATCTTGCTGCACTTATTCAAACAAATCAATCATTTGGATAAACCTGATTTGGATGCATCATCTGATGAAATGGAGGATTATCAGGCTTACCAAACCATTTTTGAACTGATTGAAAGAAATTACAATAAAATTAATTATCAACTTGATCAAAATCAATGGCCGCTTGAAACCTTTTTTAAGATTTATGAGAAAATGTCACCGTATCAAAAAAATCATGGTTGTTTGCAATCCATGATGAATTCTATTGCTAGTTTTTGTCTTCATGAATTACCTCTACAAAAATGTATTTCTTCACCAGAAATTTTGGTGTGTGCAGAAATTATCAAGTCAAAAAGTTGGAGCAAATTATTTGATGAAGACATTCTTTCTCTTTCTGGGTTTGAAGGAATCTTATCTTGTCAGAAAAATGGTCGAACCATAAAAGACAATAAAGTCGTTTGGGGATATTCAATGGAAGATTGGAGAAAAGATCAACTTCTTGGCACACCTAAGAAAAAACTTAGGTAAGTTTATGACGTTTAAATTAAAAATATCAACCATGTATCAATTTTTTATACATGGTTTTTTTCTTTAATAAAATAAATAATTTTTATAATACATAATTTTGTAAAAAAATAAACATCCAGTAATTTTTAATCAATTCATTTAGCTTTTATTTTTTAATCATTCAATAGATTTGTTTTCGTCTAAAGAAATATTTTTTTCAGACTGAACGATTTTGCTTTTGCTTCGTAAATATGTTTGTCAACTATTGAATAAAATAGTTTGTCAAATTTAAAAGGAGATTTAAATGGCATTATCAATTAACACAAACATTGCGTCTTTGATGACACAAAGAACATTAGAGAAAAATTCAGGTTTAGCCAACACAGCAATTCAAAGGTTATCTTCCGGATTAAGAATAAATTCTGCAAGAGATGATGCGGCTGGACTGGCAATTGGCTCCAGAATGGATGCTCAAGTCAGAGGCTTGAATGTTGCAGTTAGAAACTCAAATGATGCAGTTTCTCTGATTCAAACAGCAGATGGTGCTCTTGATACCATCTCATCGATGTATCAACGAATGAGAGAGTTAGCCGTTCAATCATCCAACGCTTCTAACTCTGTTGATGACCGTACACAACTGGATACAGAATATCAACAGTTGTCAACAGAGGTCAATAGAATTGCATCTTCTACCAGCTTTAATAATCAAAAAATCATATCAACCAATGCAGGTGCATTTACTTTTCAAGTAGGGTCTAATGCAAACGAAACCTTAAGTGTAACAACATCAAATGCAACTGGATATTTAGCCACACCAGGAGACCTGACATCTTCTGCTAATTCAACCACAGCCATAGGAGCTATTGATGATGCATTGGATTCATTAAATACTGACCGCTCAACTTACGGTGCAGCTTTGAATCGACTTGATTTTACAGTGCAAAACCTCAGAGTTTCTTCAGAAAATCAAGTGGCAGCAAAAGGAAGAATCATGGATGCAGATTTTGCACAAGAGACTGCTTCTCTTGCTAGACAGCAAGTGCTACAACAAGCAGGTATTGCCATGCTATCTCAAGCGAATCAAATGCCCAACATGGTTCTTTCCCTGCTCAGATAAATTCTATTTGAATTAATTTTTTCATAATCTCTTTAGTTTACAAAAACGTCAATCAAAAGTTTTATCTGATTGATGTTTTTGTATGAATATATCAATTTAAGATTCTCACTCAAACGTCGATATAGATTAAAGGAGTAAAAAATGACCATACAATCCATTTCATCTATGATAGATATGAATAACATCATACTAGCTTTAACAAAACAGCAAGATGCAAGAATTAACAGTGTACAAACCGAAAAGAAAAATACTCAAAATGATATTTCAAGTATAGATATTTTAAGAAGTCAGATCATTGATCTTCAAGACTCATTTCAGAAAATAGATTCTACCAATGAATTAACTTCCCAAAATGAGATGATTGAATCTCTATCCACTTTATCTCAAAAATACAATCAAATGAAAGATGTTGTCAAATCCACTGACATTCATGATTTGAATGTTCTCCTTTTAAACAAAAGAATTCGAGAGCAATTAAAGCCTGAAGATATCACACAATTAGGTTTAAGTTTTGATAAAACAGGTAAAATGATTTTTGATGAATCCAAATTTTCTAAAAATTTTGATGCAGATAATGTCTCGATTAAAAATATTGCTCAAAAATCTTTTCAAACATTGATTGATCATCATCAAATTTTTGAAAAAGCTTCTGATATTTATACGGGAACACTAACTCTTTATGAAAAAAGATTAGAAAAAAAGTCAGATAATTTAGATAAACAAGTAGAAAATCTTCAAAGACAAAAAGATTATATGAAACAAAATTATGTTGCTCAATTTGCAAGACTACAGTCTTATTTGAATGTCATGAGTGAAAAAGAAAGTACCATAGGACAAATTGTGAAGCAACAAGCTTAATTGATGAATCAATTATTAAACACATTATTAAACACATTATTAAATACATTATTAAACACATTATTAAACACATTATTAAACACAAGAGGATATATCAATGACAGGCTTAAATATTTATAAAAAACATCAAATTATGTTCATAGAAACAGAAAATAAAGCATATTGGGTTCATTTATTAAATCAGAAAATAGCTATCTTATTAAAAGATGCTTCTCGCCATATGAAAAATAATCATCATCATGATAAAAATCAAGCGTTACAAAAAATCAATCAAATTATAGAGCTTGCTTTACTTGATTATGTAGATACTTCTCATGATGTTGGTAAAACATTAGAATCTTTCTATTCGATATCTTTACTTAAGATTGTTAATGCAAATTTAACAAAATCACACAGAGAGCTAGATAAACTATCAGAATATTATGACAATTTATCAAAAAGTTGGTTAGAAATTTCAAGAAAGGAGCTTCTGTGAAAATTCATTCATTAAACAACCAAAATAAAGAAATCATGACTCCAAAAAAAGAATTAAAAACACAGTCTAAAGTTGATGAGACTGTTGCTTCTATTTCTTCTATGACTCATCATTCGGAAAAAATTTCTGAATTGAAAAAAAGGATAGAAAGTGGATCATATCAAATTGATGAGAAAGCCATCATTGATGGTATTTTAAAAAAATATAGCACATTACAATACATTAAAAAATAATAAGGAGCTTTATGCATGGAGTAACATATAACCATAGAGGTGTTTTATCAAAACAAGATTTAGCGACAAACAATATTGATTTAGCCAAAATGATTGCTAAATATTTTTACAAAAAAATAAACTTTAGTCTTGATTTAGAAGAATTAATTGAACTGGCTCAATTGGGTTTAATGGAAGCTGTTCATTCTTATGAACAAAAAAATGGAGCAGAATTTAAAACTTATGCAACCTATCGCATCAAAGGATATATTTTAGATGAGTTACGAAAAAATGATCCTCTCACTCAAAAGCAAAGAGAAATATATAAAAAAATTCAAAATTTTATTCATAAGTCTTTTAATCAATCCAAATGCATCAGTGAACAAGATATTGCAAAACAATTGAACATATCCCTAGATGAATATTTTTATATTGTAGAGCATCATCAAAAATCTGAAGAATCTGAAGAATTAGATGCCTTAATGAGTGAAACGGATTTTGTGGAAGAATTAGAAAAAAAAGAATTATCTGCTTTATTGAAAAATTCCATCAGTGAATTATCTGAAAGAGAAAAATTGATTTTACAACTCATTTATGTCGAGGAATGCTCTTTTTCTGAAGTTGCTCATATTCTTGATATTTCTAAAACAAGAGCCAGTCAACTCCATTCCAGCATTTTACTTAAAGTAAGAGAAAAAATAAATTTCAATACCGGACATTAATCAACATTTTTTGTTTAATTCATTTTACATAGCCTTTTTATACGGCTATGTTTTTTTTTGATTCATCTTCATGATTAACTTATCAAAACTGATTTTTTTGATATAATAAACCATTAAAAATTCGGAGCCTGACATGTTCACTTTTCTTTTTAGTGTTTTTACGATTGCAATTTCATTCGTTTTAAATCATCATTTAGCTGGACTTTTTTCCTTACATGAAACAACAATGACATCTTTATCAATTGCTTGTATTCTTTTATTTCCATTTTATTGGTTCCAACAAGTTTTTTTATCGATTGATGAAGTACTTTTAACAATTTATGTGATTTTATCAGGTTTGCTATTTGCTTTCACAAGCCATGAATATTTTGAATCATATGCTGTATTTTTTAGTGTATTGTTTGGTATTTGGTCTTTTTATTATTTTATTTTTGAATCTTTTTACAGTTGGGTCTTAAAATATCGTAAAGCTGTTCAACCACATCAGGAAAGTAATAAAGAATAAAAAAAGTCTCCTTAGGGAGACTTTTTACATTTCTATTCCAAATATCCATTTTCCTAAAAATCTAATACCCAAATGCTGTGAATCAATGAAAAATTTAGCTGGACTTTTTCTGAGTTTGCTTTTTTTCGATTTTGATAAAAATAAACTCATGACTTGAATAATTAATTCATGATACCAAAAGATATCTATGTGTTGATATCCTCGTTGAATAGAGTCTCTTTGCCCTGAAGTGAAATGATCTTCAAAAGATAATCCAGCAAACAAATCATGTATCATTTTTGTTGATAGAAAATCATTGATATTTTTTAAAATCATTGTTTTGTCTAATTGTATTTGCTGTGTCAATATCCCATGTAAAGCACACCATTGACCAATATCATCAATGACGTACCTTTCTAAATCATTAAAAAACACCGATCTTTCTTCTTTGTTTTCTTCTTGCTCTTTATAGACAGGAATTAACTCATGATTGAGTTTTTCAAACTTGATAAAAGTTTCTTCCGGACTTGAAAAAATAGTCTCCCATAAGGGTATTTTCTTAATCGTTTTTTCATCAGTATTATATTTATCAATCCATTGCCCAATCATCGCATGTGTATGTTGCGTATTAACATGAATTTTATCTTGTATGTCTTGAAAAGTCATTAAATAAAAACCATGTAATTGAGCTTTGTTTCTTTTTTGATATAAATAATTTAAAGCATCCTGGATAGATCCAGAATATCCAATATCCACAATTGCTGTATTTTTTTCTTCAAAAAAATTCATATGCTCCAAATATTCTTCATAATATTGCTTTTCTTGTATTAATTCTTTTTTTAATTTATCTTGAATTTTTAAGAAAAATTTCTGTAGAATAAAATGATGTTGTGTTTGATTGACCAATGAATCAATTGTTAAACCATCTTCTGATAATAAGTCATTCATATCATCATTGTTGTTCATTTCAGATAATGAAACCCCCAACCGGTTTGAGAAAAGATTTTGAATCGTTATTTTAGAATAAGGATTATTCAATAAATTAATGGCATTTAAATGATCAATTTGTGCTACATAAGCTGTTCTTCTAGAAGATAGTAAGTAAAACGTATCTACGCCATCAAGCCCTAATGCCTTGATGTATTCATCAAAAGCTTTTTTTAATAAATATCCATCTCTTGATAGAAAATAAATTTTTGATATCTTCTTTTCTTTTATTTCATTGAATAGATATTGACAAAAACAAAGTAAAAAAGGAAATAAAAATAAATGAGCAAATTTCTCTTTCATATCTTTAATATCTTGATTGAATGTTTTTTCCATTAAAAATCCATTCAAAATATTCATCTGTAAATTTTGTTCATGAAAAAAACCATTATTTTTATACATGATTTGATAGAAATCATCTTTTTTTCTAGCCTGATTTATTTTTTCTTTAACATGTTTACAATGCAGTGTATTCATTCCCATCTGTTTGAAATTTTCAATATCAGCTATTTCATGGTCTCCAATATGTAAACACTGATTGGCATTTATACCTTGTATGTTAATGTGCTCTATCCATTGTTTAATCAATTTACTTTCGTATTTACTTGCATTTTTATCACCAGATACCCATACCTCTTTAAATTGATGAGGGTCAATACCGTGATGTTGTAAAAAGTATTTCAGGTCTTTATCGCTTAAATACATATCAGAAATGATACTTTTTTCTATAAAAGGATATTTCTCATTTAGATAATTGATAAAATTATAAACATCTTTTCGCTTTGTCAAATAACGAGCTTCGACCTCAATTTCTAAATTTTTTAAATTTTCAATATTAAAAGATTCATGATCATAAAAGGTAGAAAAAACATCATAAATGTCATTAATTTGTAATTCTCTTTTTTTATTTTTTTGAGCAATTTCTTGAGATAATATTCTTAATTTTGCAAAAGGTATGACAACACCTTTTTCAATCAAAAGTTTTTCCATGATATAGAAAATATCATGTGGATTTTTAACTTTTCGCATTAATAATGTATCAAAAAAATCAAAAGTCACCAATTTTAAAGGTTGCTTTTGATTGATTTTTTCAAATTGATGAATGAGAGATTTGTTATCCATTCATCTTATTTAAAAAAATAATAGAATTTGTCAAATCTTCATCAATTCTTTTTTTATCTTTTGAATTTTACTTTAGGTTTCGTATCATCGAGCAATGTCCTTGCTTTTTCTTGATGGAAAGGGAAACACATTTCAGTGGTATCATCAATTAAAATAATATCTTGAGATTCATTAGATAAAATCACATCATTTAAAATTTCTTTTGGAAAAATATCTTTGTGTAAGAAAAACTTCAATTCATTATTGGTTGGACTTAAAGAGGGATTACCGTAAATTTCATAATCTGAACCTTTGGTTTTAATACCTACCTCTTCAAAAAGTTCACGAGCGGCTGCATCCATTGCTGTTTCCATACCCTCTTGAAATCCACCAGGAAAAGCTATACCTCCCACAAATGGAGGAATGCCTCTTTTTATTCCCAACAACTTAACTTCTCCATCCACATCAATTCTCAGCATCGCAACACAGACGGGTAAAGGATTATTATTGGGCGATAATTTACCACCTGTTCTTTTATTGAACTCTGCCCCCAATTTATATTTTTCACCTTGAGGCAAAGCGTTGAAATATTCTACAAAATCATCAAAAATTTTATTCATCATTATTTATACCTTCATTTTATTAGTAGTGTTTTTTTCTAATTTTTCTTCTTCTAAATAATTTTTATAAAAATCATCTATTTTTTGTAGAATTTTCAAGTAAGAATCATCACCTTTATTTTTATTTACATTCACATAGATTGGATCATTGAGATGCTCCTTTAAATCAACCATTTGTTTGATATGATGTATGATATCTTCTTCTAATTTTATTCCTGGTATCATTGCAATCATTGAAAAACCATTCTTTTTACTCATGTGAGAGAAACATTCAAAATCTTTTTCATCTTTTCTAAAAAAAAATTCAATAGGTGCTTTTCCAGGAGGGCTTCCATAAATAATTTCTTCATAAATTTCATAATTTTCAGGAAACACAAAACCATCCTTAAGACACAATGCATTCATCTTAACAATTTCTTTTCCTTTTTGCTTTGCTACAAAAAATCCTTCATATAATTTTTCTTTTTCTAAAAATTTTTCTAAGTTTTCTGCAAATTTTTCTTCTTTCTTCATTTTTTTCCTTCATGTTTATTCATTTTATGTTTTTTATTTCGAAAATCAAGATTAAAATTTTATTATTAGTACTTTAAATTTTTATCTTACTTTATTACTTCAATTTTTAAATTTAATTACTAAAATAATTGTTTTTAGTAAAGTTTTATTTTTCTAAATTAACATAGTTTATCAAACTGAAAATTACTATTTTTTATATCAATTATTTGTGCAGTGATGATGTAGTTTTACAACAAGCCTTGATTATCATATTTTTTTCTTATATAATATCATTCTTGACTCATTACACACACATGACACTTCATTACTCAATATTTAAAAAGTTCACATGAAGGATTTATTTCCTTGATGTGAAACATTCAAGGAAATAACATGAAAAAGAAAATCAAAACACAAGTTAAAGTTAGAAATTATGTCGTTGCTCAAATGATTCAATCAAAGAAAGCAACATGCTTTCATGCTGATAGGACAAAGTTCAATCGACAGTCTGACAAACAATCTATCAGAAAAATGGTAGACTAAATTTAACTCATCAATTTAATCAATTTATTTTTAAGGAAAAACATCATGAATAACATCTTTTTTGTCAAAGATCGTACCACTTTGAACCCTCGTAAAAACTATGTCGCCCTTTTTAAGGATCGATCAAAAGCTGAGCAAGAGTGCCAAAAAATTCAGGCTAAACTGTCAAAGGAACAACATGCCATGATCAGTATTGGCACTATTGAGTCCATTGATTTTGACCCTAATAAATCAAGTGTTTATCTGATTGTGGATAAAAATGACAAAACCAACCACAAAATTGTAAAGGCTTGCTTTGACTATTCCAATGCTTTTCAAGCATTCAGTCAATACAAGGTCAAGAAGTCTCACATGTCTCAAAAGCTTGTCGTTCTTCAAGCTGAACAAATTCGATAATTAAATTAATTATCAAATAGAAGATTTAAAGCACCTCTTTTGAGGTGCTTTTTTATATCTTTTTTAATACAGGATTTTTTTGATTAAGATTTTGAAGACTCAAATTTATAATGGCATCTTCCATAAAAATTTTTAATTTATCCTTTCCTTGATAATCAATCATTTCATGAATTTGTAATAAATCCTCTAAGGGAATTGTTTTCAAATCAATAAGCACTCTATGCTCTAATATCTTTGCTAAATAAAGATGTTTATTGTCAGTTTTTTCATGGAATGTTAATCCAAGGTTTTCCATTGTCCATAATGGTCTAAATTGTCCATTTTGCACAGATTCTGCACCTATTTGATAAAATATGGATGGAATAAATTCATCGATGAATTCATGAAATTTTTTTGTTCCCTGAAGTTCAAACCATTGGTCCATTTTAGCATTTAAATGCAAACGATGTTGCTCTATTAATTCTATATCACTGAATTGATTCATAATGTTTCCAAATAGGCTTGAGTGATTTCTCTTTCAATTTGTGCTCCATCTGTTGGATGAGCCAAAAATTTGATAGTGAAAAAAATCGATTTTGCATCACCAAGCTTATAATCAATCATAACCAATTTTTCTGGTATGTCAAAATATGGTGTTGCCTCATCTACTTCTTGAAAATATTTTTTATAATTAGGATTATATTTTTCCACAATAGGTAATGCAATTTCATACATTTTTTTTACATTCTTTGAAACTTCTTTTAAGCCGTCACACATAATATCAAAAGAAAAGCATTGTAATTTTGGAATCTTTGATAGCTTTTTGACCTTATTGGTCAAGAAAATGATGTTAGGTACAATCAATTCTTGGCTTTGATAAGTATCATTAATTAAAATGGTTGTATTGAGAAAATTTCTATTGATGATCTTTCCCTGAGTGCCATCCACATCAATATAGTCACCAATCTTAAAATTCTGGTTTGAAAACAATGTGCCAAAAAATGACAAGATAACTTCTTTAAACGTAATGATAACTGCTGAACAAATAGCAGCTGCCGAGATAATTGATGTTTTTAATTCACCAAACCAGATAAAAACCGTCATCACAATAAATATAAATGAAATGATATTTCTGGTATTAACTTTTAAACGATGTAATTTCTCTTGTGAGAGATTTTGCTTGCTTCCATAAAAACTAATGAAAATATAAGCAAAACAAGCCACTAAAAATAAACCTATTGTAAAAACAATTTCTGATACATATGAATAACTGATTAAATTCATAATAATTCCTTTTAAACTCAAAATATACTCCACTAAAAGATTAATATATATACGTTATGTGATATAAATTGTCAATAAATTTTCTTCCACTTATTTATAGTGTATTGTTTTGTTTCTTTCATGAATTGTCAACTTCGTTCTTTTTAGTGATTGACAATATTTCAATATTTATTAAAATGTATTTTTAATGCTACAAAAAATTATTCCTCTCATTTTAGATGAACTAGATGAGCAAGTATCTCAAATTATTGAATTAAATCAGTTTGATATCAATGAAAGATCAGAAGAAAATAGAAATATTTTGGAGATTGCTCTTTGCTTAAATAAACAGAATATCATCAATAGCTTAATCAAGCATCAACAGTTGCATCAATTACCAATATATCATGTTAAAATTTCTCAATGTTTAATAGATGATATTGAAACAACACTGCCATTAATTGAAAAATTACAAAAAAACAAACAAATTATCATTACTAAAAACTTTATTGAAGATTGCTCTTCTTTTCAAAATACTTTGCAATATAAAAATGATAGAGAGAAAAAATCATTAACAAAATTATTTCTCAGTTTTTATTCAAATCAAGATATCAATTCAGATTTTTCAAAAGAATCAAGCATTAAAATTGCTCAATTAAATAATAAAGCTTTATTTAATTTTTATCTTGATTCAAACAAAAAACCTGAACATATGGATTTATTACAATCGCCCACTTATCAAATTTTTAAAAATTTGCTCATGGACATTGAAAATCATGATAATTTTATACATTATTATGCAGATATAAAACAAGAGCAATATATTAAAATTTCTTACAAAAAATTTAAAAAAAATATTTCTAAAAGATTGGAAAACATCAAAGATACAAAATCTTTTCAACGATTTATTATTGTTGAACTTCCAGATGAATTAGAAAATATTCCTTTAAAAAATCGTTCTGCATATGGAGATATTTATCATTATGTGACTCGTTTTCTTAGGAAAAAAGAAAATTATGTTTTGATTGATGATCATGAAAAATTTGCAAAAATTTTTTTGGTTGATTTCTTAATTTATTTTTTTGATAAACATCATGCGTTATATAATATCGCTATTCAACCAAATGCTTTTTTACAAGAGCAGATTCAATCAATGAATTTTTTTGGAGTTTCCCATCATGTTAATCATGATCCAAATGAAATTATTTCATTACTCAAAAGATTTCATGAAAAAACCAATTTGGTTTTTAACAGTGGTCATAAGGCTCCTATAGGATTCAATGATTTAGTTATTCAATTCAATTTGCAACCGAACTTAGATTGCTATGGGCATTATAGCCAACAAGGAGCTTATCATCTCATTAATTTGTTTAACTTAGATAATAAAAGAATTGTATCGACATTTATTCATGAATATACGCATTATTTACAATTTTCTAGCTTAAACATGAACAATCATTTAAAGCCTATTATTGATGAGTTCAAAAAATATCATCCGATATCATCCCAACAGTTAATTGACTTATTCAATGAATATTATTTTTCATTAGATGAGTCTCAACAAAAAAAACTTAAAATATGCATAGATGAATCTAAAACTATAGATGATTTTCAATATAAAATTACTTTATCTGAGTATGATCAATTAAATCATGTTAGCATGATAAAATTTTTTCATATGTATTATTCCAATAAACTTCATCAAAAAGAATCATTTGAATATCATTTATTAAAAAATTGGGATGAAGATTTGCAAAAAATTTATTATCAGAAAGATATTGAAATTCACGCTAATCTTAGTAGCTCTTTAATTGTTGAAGAACGTGTTCATCAATATAAATTGACAGAGATGAAAACACTTATTTCTAAAATGAATGAAGGTATGTTTAAGGAGCATCAAAATAATAAAAAATTAAAATTTTTTTAATCAATCATATAGATGAAAAATCTGACTTACAAGAATTGAGTAAACAATAAATATATTGAAAACCATGAAAAATAAAAATTCTTAAAATATCAATAATAATAAACTAATCCAAACACTTTTTTATAGGCAAGTTTCATAATGAAGTGTTAAAAACAACCGCAATATGGGAGTTTGCCTGTCAAACATTTTCATATTCATCAAAATATCAAATTTATATTTTTACTTCAATTTTCTCTGCATTATTGGTTCAGGTTGATTCATGATAACTTTAGTGAGCTTGGAAATATTATAAGCATCGTCTACACCACTGTGATGACTTCCCTCAAATGGTAAATTAAAATGCTTCATCATCTCCCATAGTCCCAATGGTTTACCTAATCCACTGACATACCAAGCATTTAAACGAATATTAATATGATCAAGATTTTCAAATGGATTGATAGCACCATCTCTTTGCGCTTGTCTCTTTAATTGATTTTTATCATAATCACCAAATGAAACAAAAACTTCAATTTGATTATCATCAATAATTTTTTTCAATTTTGGCATATTATCTTTGAAAATAGGAGCCCTTCTAACTTGCTCCCATGTGATTCCAGTCAAACTTGTACAAAATTCATTCAGTACACTCTTTTTCGGTTTTGTGAACATTTGTATTTTTTCATATGAATCTTTTTCTAGATCCAAAACCACGATACCAAATTCAATGACTTCATTGACAAATGTATTCTTTTCATCAGGATCATCTGTGCAAGTTGATTCCAAGTCCAAAATCATTAATTTTTTTTGCTTTTTCAGCAAAGACATATTTTGATGAAACTCATCTTTTGTTGGTTTAATTTTTTTCATTTTAATTTCTCAAATTTAGTTGATTGTCATATAATATAAATAATTTATAAATAAAACAAGATTAACTAAAAAATTTTATACTTTTTTTAAGTCTATTTTGCAATGAATGATATAAAAAATCAAATATTAATTTTTTAGTTTTCTAGTTGGCGTTTCTAAATGTTTCAACAATGGTGCAGCATAAGGAGCAACCACTCTTTCTACGTGATCAATAAATTTAGCAAAATCATCATTGTATGACAAAGGATCAAATTGATCCACAATCGCTTTCATGATCAATAATGGTCCTTGCTCTATTCCTTTTTTCAACCAATAATCACATTCTTCCATATTACCCATACTGAAATAACAAAAGCTAGCCAACATGTATTTTAGATCTAATATTTCTTTTCCATGAATCATAGGTATGCTATGTATTTGGGCTTTGATAATTTGCAAATCTTCATAAAATGTTTTTTCATCTATTGTATCTTTTTTTAATACAGTGGCTTTTAACTTAATTGCTTGCCTACATGTATTTAAATCATTTTTGTAATTTTCATGTGAAGGTACATACATATAATCATCAACAATTTTTTCTGCTTCATCCAAATGATTGAATTTATTGGCAGAAAGTAAAATTTGAAAAAGATAATGACTTTGGTAAAGAGAAAATCTATCTCTCATTTCACCTCTTGGTATTTTTTTCAATCCTTCAATAGAAGGTTCAAAATTTTGTTTAAAGATATTTAAATTTTCTTTTTTACCATTGCTTCCATAATTATCACAAACGATTTGTAAGTCACCAAAATATTTTTTTAGTAAAACATTAAATGATTTTTCTTGCTCTGTCATTTATCTTTCCTTTTTTTTAATTATAAAAAATTTTGCTTAAAAAACAAGAATAAAATCCTTGGTTATTTAAATTTTTTATCTTTAATACAAAATAATCAATGACACACCAATGTTTCAATTTCAAATAGTCTACTCATTTTTATTTATTATGTCATAAAATAAAATCTTGAAGTAATATACAGTTATTATATAAAGAATTGAATTTTATTTTTTTAAAAAATCTTCAGAGTTTATTAAAAAATACTTTGTTTTTTTGTTTTATTGAAATAAACTGTTTCAAACATTGATTTTTTCTTTGAATGAGAATCAATTGCAACAAGCTATAGAGTCATTTTATACTTTTTTTTAAACCCTTTTTTCTTCATTTCAGCTTAATCATTAATAAGAGCTTGCTGTTTTAAAATATTACTAAAATCTTGTTTTTTATTTTACATTCATTATTTTTTGATTTATAATAAAAAAAATAAGGAAATCATGAAAAATAGTCAATTTATTTTACTCAATGAAAACATTCAAATTTATGATAACAAGCAATTGTTCACTTTAGAGGATATTTCTTTTCATGCGGCTCCAAAAAATTTATCACAATTATCAATTCATTTTAACTTAATTTTTGATAATAAAAAAATTCCCCTGGAAAGCATTATTGATATGCAATTATCCGAGCATCGCCTCATTTATAATTTTATAGAGCATCAAAAAACATTAGGTCATGAATTAGGTGGTGCTCCAAGAATATCTTTTTCTGAATTAAAACAAGACCGATATAGTTTAATTCCAGTTGGAATCATTCAATCAAAGTTAATCGATGTACTTCATGATTTTCATCAAACACCAGAAAAAATTTCACATCAAATGATAGAAGAATCTGTTTTATTAAATTTTTATCATAAAATGGACAAAAATCCAATTGAAAATGGCCTAAGAATTGAAAAACCAGAAGTAAAGATTGTACAGCAACCTATTGATTCAAGCAAAAAAGAATCTCTCATAAGTCAATTTTTTCATACTATTTTTTCAGAAAAATCTAATCATAAACAAAGAAAACCATGATAAAACTTTCAGATTATAAAAACACAAAAAACTTATCTTCTCAAAATATTTTTATTAAAGATGAACAGATAACAGATGAAAATAATCATCGTTATTTTTTGCATCATATTGATTTTCTTCATTTATTTAGAGAAAAAAATCATCTTTTAAATGAAGAAATTTCTAAAAAATTTCAAGAATTATCATATTATGAAAAGCCTTTTGCTGATAAATTAAAAGATCCTTGTTTTCAACTGGTTGAATTTATTCATCAAGACTTTCATTCATTTAGAATTCTCAAGTCTTCTGATGATATTTATATGGCTCCATTGGGTCTGGATTATATTTATGCTGGACTACACGATGGGTCTTATTATCTTGATGAATTGACTGAATTTCTTAGTTCACGCTCAGATATTAGTTTTATCATATATGATCATGAAAATAAATCAAGAAAGGAGTTAAGATGTCCTTTGTCTGTGCATCATTATGAAGATAAAGAAATTGGCTCAATTATTTATGATATTCAACATCATTTAGGAGAAAATGAAAGTCAACCTGAAGAAAATGAAGGATTAAGCATTTTCTTTAGACCATCCACAGCACAAATAGATAAACTACTTGAGTTTCAAAAAGAGTTTAATCAAAATAAAGAGTATCGATTATCTTATGTCTCTCGACAAATTTATAATGTTGAACAATTTGTTGTTCGTGATTTATTAGGAGGAGAAGAATTTTTCAAGCACCCCCCCAAAGAAGAATTAAAACCCATTAGAAAATTTAAAAGATGATTCATAGTCAATAAATTATAATCAAAAATTTTTTATTTCATTTTATTTTTTTTAGATGGTTTAAGATATGATCTTAATAAATTTTGTTGTTGTTCATTATTTATATCAAATACATCACTTTCTAATAAAAACTCACCATATCCTGTATTAAAAAGTACTTCTGCCATTTCATTTTCCGTTTGAGGATATTTCTTTAATTGAGATAAAACATCTGTTATTAAGTCATCAATATCAAGACCACTTTTTTGATTATAAAAGACAAAAATTTCTTTATTTAATTGATTATCGTAACCAATTAATTGATAACAAATTTGCTCTTTATATTGTTGTTGCACCACACTTAATGTGTCATCAATATTATTAGTTTTTAAAATAATTGGTTTTTTCATAAATTTTTCCTAATTTATTATTTGATTAAAAATAAAAGAATTTATAATCTATTTAATTATAATAGAAATATAGAACAAAGCAAATAATATTATTAAATACTAGTACTTTCAAGTTTATTTTTTGTTAAAAATATTTTACATATTGGAATAAATTTTTTTATGGACCTATCACCTTAAATATTCAAATTAATTACTAAAAAAGTTTTTTCATTCCTCCTTCATATCAATTGTCAAATTCGACATTCGTATTTACAATAAAAGAATTTTGCATTTAAAAAAAATGGCTCTCCGGAAAAACGTGTGGAAACTAACAATCGATGAAAAAAGAACTTGAAAAAATAAGAAATTTCTGTCAATTTATTTTTCATTCAAAAAATTGATTGATAAGCAAAAAATATATGTTAAAATTAAAAAAAAGAAAAAATTATGCAAAAAAAATTCTTATTAATGGGAGCAGTTGCTCTTGTTGCTACTGGCTTTTTAGGATACGAGCTTCAAAATCATACAGGTGATGATAATCACCCTGCTCTAAAAGGATGCACTCAAGAAGGCAATATCATTACTTGCCCTGTGACTCCAGGATTTGAAGTGATTCCACCAACAGAAGATTCTACTGTTGTTAAACCAAAAATGAAGATGTGATTTCAAGTTTAATTGTGGATGATAATGATTTTTCAATTACAAAATTGTTTTAGAAAAGTAGCTAATTACAACAACCTTTTTTCTCATTTTTTGAATATGTATATTCAAATATATTCATATTCTCCTTGAAAGCTCTCAATGTCTAATTTAAAAAAATTAATTGATCAAAAAAAAGAAATTGAAAAAGAAATACTTGATTATGAAAAAAAACTTCTAAATAATTTTAATTCTGAAAAGTATGAACAAATTACTTTGGATGATGTTTTCAATTTATCTATACCTAATTTTTGTCAATTTTGTGATTCCTTATTTAAACAAAAAATTAATTTATCTATTTATAAAGATTTGATTGTTTTTCCTTGTGATAAGGATACTTTATTTGATAAAAACACTTTGCTGTCCTTATCCAATCACTTTGGGAGGATTTATCATGGAAAAGAATTATATTTTAATAAAAAATCTATTTTATTAGAATTTATTTTTTCAAAACTAAACAGCCCTTCTTTTTCAATGACTGAAAAAAATTTCCAGTCATTGCATGAACTTTATTCATTGACAAATCATTCACGCCATCAGCTAACACTCAAGATTATTCAATCATGGTTTCAATCCAGTCATGAGTCCATTCCTTTGCTAAAAAATTTCATGATAAAACATAAACTATTTGATGAATCTTTCTTTTCAACATCTTCTCCTAACTGTTATACAAAAGAAGATTTTTCACACTTTTTACCGTATTTCAATGACCTGCACCCAGAAAAAAGAAGTGATTTATTCATATTATTAATTAGAAATGGACATCCATTTGCATCTGAAATCATTCAAAAAAAAATATTTTTACCTACAAGTAATGTTTTTTTATCTAAACTTTATTCAGATAAAACACTGGGTTTAAAAATTGAATTCTTGCAAGCAATTGGCTCTGTATCCATATATCAAGGAATTATGAAAACATTATGTCACATCATGGAAAAATTTCCTAGAGATGAACGAATTGATAATCTTTTTATCATAGGAAAACATATTGTAGATACTTCTTCCTTCGAGGATAAAAAAACAATATGGTCAACGATTGAAAAAAGAGCAGATTCAATATTAAAAAATTATTTAAAAATTAATCTTGAACAAGACATTATTATCAGTGAAATGAACATTGATGAAAGTCAAAAAGCAAAAAAGATGAAAATATAAAATATTTAAATAAATCAAAAAGGCTCAATTCACTCTAAATTAAGCTTTTTTGTTTATTTTTAAAATAGCTACATATATTCCTTTGATTTGATATTATTTCTTTTAAAGACCTCTAGTAATTGAGTAGGCAATTCATCTCTAATCATTTTTTGCTTCTTAACGATTATTTGTTCTTCATTTTTCTGAAGGCGCAAACCTTGTGCAATTAAAAACTCTAAATCCTCTTTATTTTGCAATAAAAATTTATTTTTTTGTAAGCAAATCATGTAATTTTCTTTTTCAATTAAATACCCTAATTTATTTTTCATATTTCCAATGATGGAATCAATAATTTTGTTTTGCATTTTTAAGCAAAACACCATAGGTAAAGCAATTAATGCAATCAAGAATTCTAGAAATACATTATAGAAAAAATTATTAACAAAATTTTCTTGATAAGACACCATGACAATCAAGAATACTGCATAAATCAGAAATGGTGAAAATGTATATAAATTAAAAATTTTCAATGAAGCATTTTCATAAATTACATTTCTAATCTCATTATTGAAATCCTCCATATTAATAATGGTATTTTTTCTTTGTTCATTTTTGATGATATCTTGAGTTTCTTGTTCGATCTTTTTTTTTAAACATGATATTCCTTTCATTATTTCATGAAACATCATAAATACTAATATGTGAGTATTTTTAAAACAACAGTCTTGAATTATATTCTTTAAATTTTTAATTGCTTTTTATTTGAAAAAAGCAATAGGATTTCTCAACCATGAAATCTTTTTGATTGGCGCTTTTTCAGTAAAATTGAATACTTCTAATTGTTTATCCAACATTATATTTTCCCCAATATATTTTATCGATTCTATCATAAAAAAAATCCTATTTTTAGGATACTTTACTTTTTATTTTTTTTGCAACATTCTTTCGAAATTTATAGTTATTTTTTCATAAAAATTCTCTCATCATTTTGTGACTCAAATCTATTCTTGTAATAATTTTCTGTTACAAAAAAAACTTTTTTACTCACATCATAAGCTATTGAATGTTTTTCTAAAAATTCTATTAATTTATCACTCATTTTTTCAACGAATATATCTTGTTCAAGAAAAATTATTTTTTCTCTTTCAATTTTAAAGACAATTTTATTATTCACAAATTCTTTGATTAAATCTTCATTTAAAGTAAAATAATTGTCTCTACATTTAACATGAAATAGCTCTTTCTTATATGGAAATATATTTTTAAAATTTTTCATCGCCTTTTGTTCATTTATACTACATTTCTTATAAAGAAAAATTACCCAAATTACAGTATAACAAATAAAAGAAAATTTCAAGATACCCATATGTTGTAAAGCCATTAGAATCGCACAGGCTCCCCCCCATGATAGATTGAACCCGATTGTATACTTATCCGAAAAATGAATGCTCATTAATTTCATTTCATGATTACTGAGAATATTTAATTCATTAATTTTAAATTTTTCAATATAACCATCAAATTTATTTTTCCATCTGTTTTCTAGTTTTTCTGTAAAAAAAGCAATAGGATTTTTCCACCAAACAATTTTCTTATTTGGCGCTTTATTGAAATTAAAAACTTCTAGTTGTTCATTAATCATATTTTTATCCAATATTTTATTCAGACATTATATCTCAAAAAATTGTGAATTGACAAATTTTCATTTTTACAACATCATCAAAATAAAATTTCTTGATAATCGTCTTTTAAAATGATATGACTGACTCTTTCTTCAATTTCAACATGTTGATATTCATTAACAAATACACCATCTCTTGCCTCTAGCTCAATTGCAACATAGTCTTTGGCTGGTACATAAATTTTAAAATAGCCATTTGCATCAGTCGATGAATTAGCGATTAAAGCAACTCTTTGACCATAAACGTTCATTTCATAGATTTTTAACGATGCATTTTTCAACGGTGACTTTAATGTACCACTTTTATAAATTTTTCCCTCTATCTTTCTAGATTTGAATTCTTCACCATTAGACACCAATACAGAATTTTTTTCTTCTTGCACTTTATCAAAAGATATAGAATTATTTTTTTCAGAAGATAAAAAATTTTCGTTAACATTTATCATGATTTCGGGAATTTCATTTCCTCCGCCACAAGCAGATAACAAAAAACTGAATGACAGTATGAATAAAAATTTTATAATTTGGCACATACTTTATTATATCATCTGCACATAACTAATGAACCACTCAAATGAGTGGTTCGTATATGATAAAATCATTTTATCATGGTTTATTTATTCATGTTCTACATTAAACACTACTCCTATTTATCTTTTAAGTTATTTAATTTGATATGTTTATATGTTGATATAATAAAATCTATTCTCTGCTCTTTTAAAAAATTAATTAATTGTTCAGGATATTCTTGATACATCATTTCTTGATCTTTAAAAATCATCTCCTCTTTACTTAACTCAATTTTTATATTATTTTCTAATAATTTTTCTATAATTTTTGTATTAGTAGATGTTTTTGTTTCTTTTATATTTATTTTATATGTATAGATATTTTCAGGAATAAGGAATTTTTTGTATTCTTCAAGTATCTTTTTTTCTAAAGATACAATCAATGAAGATAATGAATAGCTAGAATAAATAAAAAAGGCACCTATGATAATCATCAATATTGATGTAAATGTCTCATCAAAATTTTTAACAATTGATGACTCAAACCAAAAACTAACCCCCCCAATATGCTGCAATTATCGATGCTGCAATTACCATATGCATAAATATAATAAACTTATTTTCTACTGTTTTTGTATATATTTCATCAAACTTGAAATTCTCAATTATTTTATCTTTATTCACACTTTTTATTTGAAAAAATGATTTTTCTTTCATTGCTTGAACAAGCAACTTATTTGCTATATTAGTCATCCACCTATCTTTTTTATCTTTCCAAAAATCAATAGGATTTTTCCACCAAACAACTTTCTTGATTGGCTCTTCATTGAAATTAAAAACTTCTAGTTGAATATTGTTCATATTTTTATCCAATATTTTATCAAGCAATAGTATATCAAAAAATTTTTAGAATGTGTAAATTATCATTTTTACAACATAAATATTCAAAATTCAATTTCTTGAAAATTTTCATTCAATCTTTCTAGATTTGAATTCTTCACAATTAGGCAACAATACATAAATTATTTCTTCTTTGAAATTTACTTTATTATTTTGATGTAATATAACTTTTTTAGTGTCTTCATACATTTTTTCATGTAAATCAACTCCACCGCCTCCACAAGCAGTCTAAGATTAGACTAAGTAGAAATATACATAGAGTATTGAGTATTTTTTCATGACTTATTGTATCATGAGTACTGATAAAAATGAACCCCATTTAAGTAGCTCAAAATTATTTCCAAATTTTTCTTCTTTGATTAATTTCTTGATATGTTCTTTTATAATTTTTTGATTTATAAGATTGAGTCACTTGACTTTTTAAGTCTTGAATATCTGGTATTTCTATTTCAAAATTTTTATTATTGATGATTAAAATCTTATCTTTGTATAAATCTTTAATAAAATATTCGTATTTTTTATCCTGTAAATATAATTGCATAACATCTTGAAAATTTATTGATACACAATCAATTTTAAAATGTTCACAATCATGCTCATGAATATCAAAAGTTTTTAATTCTTTTTCATGAGAAGGAAAGATAAAGATATTTTCAATATTTTTAATATCAAAATCTTTATTTTTTTCTTTTTTTAATTGTTCCCATAAAGCATATTTATATAATATTTGCTTAGAAATATCTTGTGAAGCAGGTAAATTTTTTTTAATGTCATAGAATTTTGAATCTAAAATATAGTATTTTAATTCATCATATAAAATATGGTCTGGCAACATAGATAATCCTGCGCCTCCCTTACTTTTATATATTCCTTTTTTAAGCTTTACATCTTCTGTATAAGGTAAAATATTTTTGATCATATCTTGCCAAACATGGTGAAATTGAAAAGTTTTCGTTAAATATGGATAATCATTTTTAACATTCAAAGCAATTTTTTTCTTTAGAAAAATAATTTTCAAATATTTGACAATTTCTTTGTCTCTATCACTGAAATGTTGCTCTTCATAATTTAAAATAATTGATTTATGTTGTTTGTCTTTAGGAAATACTTGAGGCTCTTCATAAATTCCATGAATATATAATTTGGCTCTTCTAATTGCTTCTTGATAAATTTTATAAAATTCATGATCAAAAATCTGGTACTTTCCTTCACGATGTAAATGATGAATTATATTTTTATTAGATATAATTGGCGGACTCCTCATGGATTTTGACCAATTAACATTCTGAGCAGAATCATGTTTCTCTTTATGTTTTAAAATTAAATCACCATTATTTTCATGATCTTTTAGTAAAAAAACATATGCTTGCATCATTATTTGATGATTATCATTCATATCATTAAAAAATTTTTCATCAGATTCTTTATTCAATATTTTATTATAAGAATACTTTCTAAGAATATGATGCAAAAATTTAAATTTCTGAATTTCTGATAATTGCATATCCATTAATAATGGAGGGACATAAAATATAAAATCATTTTTTTCTTCTGAATATTGCAATCCAAAAATGAGTTCATTACTTTGTAAGATCATTGAGAATATCCTTAATATTTTTACTCAAAATTGTTGAATATTTTTCATTATTAAAAATTTCTTTATCATGTTTGAACACGTCATAATATAAATAAGATAAAACTTTATTTTTAAAGTCTTTTTCTGTAATCACATCACCTGTCAATCTCATCATAGGTTTTACAAAAAATTGCCCCATTTGTTTATCTTCATTGCCTAAAACATTCATAATTTTTTTATTAATAATTTCTAGAAAATACATCCATAAAACTGTTGTTCCTTCTATTGTAATATTTTTTAGTGATGCCTCATTCAAATTAATTCCTAAAAAATCCATATCAAATCGTCTTTTAAAAGCTGCATCCATTTGATACAATGATTGATCGGAAGTGTTCATGGTTGCCCATATTTTTAGATTTCTTGGTAACTTTATCAAATCTCCTGGTATATGATGACTTTCTATATATTTTTTTAATTCTATGGATGTACTAATTTCGTAACAAGAATCTCCATTATTATCTCTATCTAATAATTGAAATATATCACCAAAAATACTTGTCGCTTTTCCCCTGTTTATTTCTTCTATGATTAAATAAACATCTTGTGTAGTTTTTTTAGCTCTTATATAACTCAACGTGAAAATTCCAGGTATAAAATCATAAACAACAATAGGCATTGGTTTTTTTTGTATTGTGGTTGCGCCTTCTACCATTGATATCATGTGGTCATAATTCTCAATCATATAAGGCTTTAATTGACCCACAAAATCATGATATGAATAATCTTCATGAAAAGTGACTCTAAATATATTATTTTTTGGCACTCCAGCTTTCACGATATCGTCTTGTATTTTTTTACTTTTACCTGTTCCTGGTGGACCAAAAATTATTTTATTGAATTCTTGACTCATATATACTCCTTTTAAATTAAATTTCAATAAATTGATGTATTGTCAATATTTTTTTCAAAGAAATAATACAAATGGTTATCAACAGTTGACAAAACACAATATTATTTTAAATTCATACTATGAATCATTCTTTCAAATCAATTGCTTTTAAAATTGTTCATAAATATTTATTTTATTTATTTATTTTTACATTACCTATTGTTCTTTTTATTTTTTATATACTGATAGAAAAAACAATGGACTTGAACTTAAAACAAAGTGCAAATGTTGCCTTATTAATTGCAGACCATGAGCTTTTAGAGATTGATACAGATCACTCCAATAATGCGATTGTTGACGATAAAGTTTTTTTCCAAGTGTTCATGAATGGAAAACTCACTCTTCATTCTAAAAATTCACCCTTAAATCAAGTGACACACCATGAAGGTTTTTCTGATGTTTTTATTCAAGATGAACACTGGAGAGTATTTTTAAAAACAAACAATGATATGATTAAAATCATTGTTGCAGAAAAAAACTCGAATAGGCAAAATCTTATGTTTTATAGCTTTCAAATTATTTTGATTATTTATATTTTATTTTATCTCATTTTAAAAATTATTATTTCTAAAATAATTAATATTTTAACCAAGAAATTATTGTCGAAAGTTGAAGATATTTATTCAGAAAAAAATACAAAAACTATTAACGAACTAGAGCCTATTAGTCAAAAAATCAATAATTATAAAAAAATATTAGAAGATAAAAACAGAAAAGAAAAAGAATTTTTGGAGCATGTTTCACACGAGCTTAGAACACCTTTAGCTATCATGAAATTGAATTTAGATGGACAGTCTGATGTACTCAATCAAGCTTATCAAAAGATTGAAAATGTCATCATGCAATTTCTAGCCTTGTCAAAAGGTGAAAAATCTATTCAAACATCATTTGCAATGACTGATATCATCACAGAAATGATCGAAGAGCTTTTAATTATCTATCCTGAAATTGATTTTGATATTGATGTTGAAGATGATTTCAAAATTACAGCTAATCCTACTCTTTTTAAAATGATGCTCAGTAATGCCATTAAAAATTCTATTCAAAAAAATGCAAAATTGGTGAGAATACATGTCAAAGGCTCATCTATTTTCATCATAGATTTTTGCCAACCTCTACAAGAAGGACAAGCCATCAGAGGATATGGTATAGGTCTTTTAATCATCAAAAGAATTGTTGAAGAAATAAACGGCAGTTTTACACTTATGAATAACAATCAAAATGGAGTCACTGCTCATTTTCATTTCAATCAAATTCATTAAAAAAATCTTTTCAATTATTTTATAAAATAAGGATTTAAATCATCAAATCATTATTGATACCACTCAATCTGAGTTTGACTGATTACCTAAACAACACTTTAAAAAACGCCAAAAACTAAAATAAAAATTGACTTTTATGGTTCAACCTTTAAAATAATTAAATGGAAATTTCTGAAATTATTAAAAGAAAAAATTGGACAATTGATAAAGCATTTTATTTTTTTTTGAATCCAAAAATCATCATTGATGAATATGATAAAAATCATGAATCATATCTCATGAATCCAGATTTATGGAAAATTAAAAAAGAGGATTTCTTTTCTTATCTTTTTAAAATTCGACCAGTAAAAATCACTGAATCTAAAATTAAAATGTGTGAAGCATGTGATGAATTTAAAATAAAAGATTTTGATTTAGTGAAAGTTTTCAAAGACAAAAAGTCATTATATGAAAAAAGAGAAATTGCCGCATTAGAATATGCAAATTCTTTTGAAAACAAGACACATAAACCTTATGATTTATCACTTCATAATGAAATGCATCAATATTCACTCAAAATCTTTTACTGTCATGAATTTTTAGAAGCTAGAAAACTTAAATTATTTTCAGATGGCTCTTATAAACGCTTAGATGGAAAAGACTTTGTGGGATTAGCTGGTGTTTTTCTCAATGAAAAAGATGAATTGGTTGCTCAGGTTGTAGGACATGGAAAACTTCAAAGTGACTTTGAGCTTGAAGCCATTATGATGAATATGACAGTGGCTTCATTTTTTGGTCTCAAAAATATTGAAATATTAACAGATTCAATTGCAGAGTATCATGTGATTGATTCTTTGAAGAATGGTTTTTTTAGTAAAAGATTTCATCAAAATTTTGAGGCTTATCAATTCATTAAAAAATGCATGCAAGAAGATTCTCACAACATTCATTTTATTCATCGAGAAAGCAATCAATACTGTGATGTTCTTTCTAAATCCTTTTTTCTTGAACATGAAAAAAATAGAGTCAACTCGAATTATTTTTCACATGATTTAGTCTTTAAAGATAATCATTCAGAAGATTGTGCAGGTGTTACAAATGTTGCTTTTCGTATTGATAATGAAGTCAATCCTTATATTGTAGAAAAATTAGTATTTTATCGTCTTCATAATCATCATTTACAAGAAGTTTCCACCATTGATAGTCAATACATCAAAAATGCTTCTTTGTCTCTTTTAAAATTAAAATCTGATACAGAAATCGAATCTTTTTCAAATCTTTTTGATAAAAATCAGTGGTGTCAAGAAGTTTTATCCATACCATTTCTGATCTCTCAATCTTCTTGTGTACATATCCATAATCCCCAACTATCAGCTATTCTCATGAATAAAAAAGAAATGAATGAGGATTACTCTGAATGCTTAAAATTTGTAGGTGATTATTTAAATCAAAATGGAAAAAAATTAACATGGAAATTATCTAAGTTAAATAAAGAATTGATGGCTCAATGGCTTGAACAAAAAATAGATACAAGAAAGTACAAACCATGAAAATAAAACACAATGCATTTTTAGGTATGTCTTTGAATGTTTATAATAAAATGACAAATCCTGGTTTTTTTTACTCTATTGCAAAAGCCTTCATGCCATCAGACGAAGTATCCAAGCATCTAATCAATGTTCCTCGTGAATTTCTTTTAGATGCTCCCAGCTTAACAATGAGTAATTTAACAATTCATTTACAATATTATAGCAAGATTAATCAAATAAAAGCACGATTGCATGATTTAATAAATCCTCAAGAATTTAATCCTTTTATTGAAACTGCTTTGCATGCATTACCAGCAAAAGAAAAAATCATCATTCATACAAAAGGATTAAATGAACTATCTCAAATATTAGAAGTACCTGGACTTGACAGAACAGATGTTCAAACTTTTTTTCTTTTACATGAATTCTCTCACCTGATTGATTATAGAAATTCTCATAAAAAGGAAAATGATTTCGAAAAATTCAATCATTGCCTTGCTCATGTTGGTCTAGATGACTTAAAGAATGCACATGAAAAAGATGCAAAATATCAATATATTTCTCTACAAGCGTTGCGAATGGGACAAATAGTCAAAGGTGAAATGTTTTCAGATGTTCTTGCCATACTGCTATATGCAAGGAAAAAACCAGAAAATGCCCATGAATTATTGGAAGGAATTTTATGCTTAAGAGACTTTGAGGCAAAATTTGTTCTTAATCCTTCAGATACCTTTTATCATCAAGATACATTTGAATTAAAAACTCATGATACAAAAATTGCTCTAGAGAAATTAAAAAAATATTTTGTAAAAAATAATCCAGACTCTCTTTCTGATATGAGTTTTGAAAAATTACAACAATTAGCAGAAAATATTGCTTATCAAGGTGTTATTGAACATTTCAAAAAACATGGAAAAGAGCAATTACTAAAAGATGTTATTTCAGTCTATCAAATGAATCATACAGATATGCAATTCGATCTATCTTCTATTTTTACTAATCAGAAGAAAGAACACGTATTATCAGCGGTTGAGAGTCTTCGTGCTCAAGCAAACAATAGAGAACAATGTCTTAAAAAATTTCATAATGTTAATCCATAACATTAAGTTCAACACATGATTTAATCAATAAAAAAGCCAGCATATGCTGGCTTTTAAAACATCAATTGTCAATAATATGAACCACAAACTTTATTTTAATCATTGTTACCAATGCTGATACCGAAAATTTGTAAAACAAAATTTAAAATATTTTTGATGCTCAAGAAAATACCCACTGAAGCTGAAATATAGTTGGTTTCACCACCGTTGACAATATTTGATACATCATAAAGCAACCAAGCAGAAAAGAGTAAAACACCAATACAAGCAATGACCAGTGTCATGACACTCAATGCAAGGAAAATGTTGATGATCATGGCAATTAACAGACCAATTGTGCCTACCAGAAGAAAGCCTCCCATAAAACTAAAATCTTTCTTGCTCACAATGGCATACATAGAGCACGCAAAAGTAATAGCTGCTGTGGTCATTGTGGCAAGAGTCACAACCATTGGACCGTTTTGCATCTTCAGATAATGATTCAATAAATGACCACTTGATACACCATCTAGTACAGCAAAAAGCATTAAGAGACCAAGACCTACTCCACTGGTCTTATATTTCTCAATCACAAACAATAAAATAAATGATGCCACAATCACTGTCAAATGGACCCATAGAGGCAAGCTTAATGATTTGGTCATGAATGCTACAGCACCCATGATTGCCATCATCACAGTGACAACCATAAAGGATTGTGACAAGACTTTGTTTTTTGTCTCCGTTAAAACTGACGGCATTGAATAATTAGCGTACATGTTTTTTCTCCTTGGTTAAAAACACAAATAAATTATACAAAATTCTACATAAAAATCAATATCTTGTGTTTTTCTATAGTACTGTCTAGTTTGATTTTTTTAAAAAATATGTTACTCATTAAAATTAAATTTTTATAAAAATAAATCATTTTTATTTCTTTAATGATTCAAAAAATTAAACATTAATCATTGAGTTATCACTTAATTCACCTTTTTTAATGAATTTTCATTTTCTAAATTCATAGCAGTTGTCAAACTGGACAGTACTAGTTTTTCTACAACATGTTTTTCTAAAATAATTTTTATACGATTCATTAATTTTTTTAATAACAATTATCAGTTCATCGTTTTATGCATTAAAATTCATGGATTCATTTTCTCAATTAAATCTACTAAAATAATTTCTCCCGAATTTTCTCCAAAATCGCTTAATTCCTCTGATGTCTTCCAACTTCTTTTTTTTGATTTTGATTGTATGTCCACCAAATATCCTTTGATGGTGATGAGTTCACCCACCATTAAGTCTCTTGCTTCCTTTTTAGTTTGCTTATCCAAAATCACCAAATGATTTCTGGAGCTATTCATGCGAATATTCATGGAGGTGAGTTGTTTTGAACTTCCTGCAATTTTTATAAAATGTTCACGCCCCCACTGTCTTAAATCAAGATCGTTTAAAAACTGATTGTCTGACATTTTAGACCAACCTAAAATAACATCTGTGGGACTTATCTCAGATAGGTCATCAAAGTAAAATTGATTCACACTCAGTACTCTACCGGATATTTCATACAGACCTTTACGAATGATGATGAAATCTTTTTCTTCACTTGCAACAGGCTCTAATGGTCGATAGACAATATGCTCTTGTATCAACTCTCCATTAGGACGTTTTACTTCATCATTAGATATCCAATAAAGAAGATTAGCGACAAATAATAAAATATAAAATATTTTCCAAAATTTAACCATGATAATTATTTTTATACAAATATCAAATCATCTGTCAATCGTATAAAAAATAATTTTTTAGATGCATGATTGTTCACATATGATTATTTTGTCATCAAACTGTCTTTTTGTTACTAACAGTCTCTTCTCCATAAATATCTTTTCTTAAAGCTTTCATTTTTTCTAGAGCATTATTTACAATATTTTTATTGGTGTATTGATTAATGATATCATCAAAAGTTTTTTTTAAAATAGATAAGGCTTCAAGCTTGGTCTCTTTATCTATTTGATCATTATCAATAATTTCTTTTAATGTAAAATAAAATTCTTTCGTAAATTTTTTATCATTTTATGATATTTTTCTAAAGCTTGATTAATTTCTTTCAAATCATTAAAATTTTGAGCATATTTATGCTGATTGATATGATCATCGTTTGCAAATTGTAGACCTTTATCAGAAATTATCAAATGAGTATATAATCTCAAAGGATCTTTATTATTTTCATCATATATCAATCTTAAAATATCCATTGTGTAAACGATGCATCTCTAAACATATTACGAAAATTTTTCACCTTTTCAACATTCCAGCTTGAGATATCTTGATTGAAAACAGAACGAGCAAACATAGCCTCCATCGTTTCTAATTTCGATAAATTCCATTTTGATATATCTCCATTAAATTTTTTTCCCATAAATAACTCAGACATATCAGTTATTTTAGAGACATCAATATGATTTAAATCACATTCATGTCCATTTTGTTGAATTTCATTTTCAATTAATTGAATTAAATGCTCTTTATCTTTTGCTACGATAACATTTTCCATGATTTCAATCCTCTTTATTTTTAATTTTACACATAACGCAATAAAATACAAGTTTATAAGCGAATTTCGCCTAAATTATAAATACAAAAAGCTCTTACGAGCTTTTTTATGGTGTTTTTATTGAAAAATTCAATTTTATATTTGATACAAACTTATATCTTGAGAAGATGCTCCCGTTTTTTCAAATAATTCTTCTTTTTTCGTGTCTACAAAGATCATTTTGTAATCCATGTTTTTTCTGACAGAGCATTGTTCATATTTCTCATTGTTGGTACTGTGCTCCAACTCTTGCTTGGACTTGATTTTTGTTTCAATGAACAACATGCCTTCTGTTGTTTTGATGATGAAGTCAGGATAATGTAGTTTATCTTCATTATTTTCTTTAAATACTAATGAGTAGCCATGTCTTCCATTATCAAAGTTTTTAAACCACCAAACGACTTTCGATGATTTTTCCAACTTATCCACCATGATTCTTTCAGGCTCTGAAAAAGGCTTAGCCTGATAGAATTTCCCCTCATGTGTATACAAAGTCTTTTTATAATTCATGGCTTGCTCAGATGTATTAACCTTATAATTTTTCTGGAAACTAAAAGGCTCTACCTTCATTTTTTTGTTATCATTCATCACATCTTTAATCGCCTTTTTACCAATTTCAATCAAATCCTTGGAAATCTTGATGCCATGAACTGCCGCTGATTTCTGTAACTCTCTAAACAACATAGCAGGAATTTCCATTGTACTGACCACATATTTTTCCATCATGGAGACATCAATCTTCTTATTTTGAATCTTTTCATTTTCCATGTTCATTGCATCAATGGCATTGGTTAAAATTTGACCACTTTTCAACTCAATTTCCAAGTCAGCAATGTTTTTCAACGTTGTTATCTTGTTTTTGATTTTGCTGCTGATTTTTCCTTTTAATTCAGGATAATGGTCAATGAATACAAACTGCTCTGAAGGCTTAGTTAAAATCTCTTTTGAAAATACCTTGAAATCTTCATTGAGTTGCACCAAATCAATCTTTAATTCTGGATTAGGCTCAACTTCATATTGTACTGTATGGATGGTTTTTGCTTTATCCTTGATTTCTTCAACTGTTTCCTTGTTTAAAATGGTATACACAAAACCATTATCTAAGTCATCGTCTTGATAGATCTTTCTCTCAACTGTTCTCAAAATTCGACCAATCACTTGAGTAGAGAAGTCTTCACTGGCTTTTAACATCTGAACCAGAATATGAGCACGAGGACAATCCCAACCAGTGGCAATCGCTTGATTACAAATCACATAAGAGACTGGATGGTTATTTTCTACAATATCAGATAATTTATCAATATTGACTTTAACATCATTGAGCCAAACACCAATTTCATCTGGGAAAATACCAATTTGTAACAAGCTATCTCTGACTTCTTCCCATGTCTCATTTTTCAATTGAATCAGCACAAGTGGATTAATTTTCAATCCTTTGGCAAAGAATTTCTGCTTGATTAATTCTCTTTTGTCTTTTGCTCTATTGAGCAATAATCTTTCACTGATGTATTCATTCTTTTCTAAATCAGCATTGATAACGATGGATTGTTTGACAATACCTGATTGTCTTGCAATGTCTCCATCAATTTTGATAGACTCTTGATATTCATTATCATCTTTAGGTGTGGCTGAAACATCAATTTTTACTTTCGGTTTAATCAACTCAATGATTTCTTTAGATAAATCACTCTCCGATGTATGATGAGATTCATCCACAAACAACACAAACTCTACTCCATCATTTTCTTGCAATTGTTTTATTTGTGTTTCCAAAGACAAAGTTTTCTCACTACCTTTTTTATAAGTAGATACCTTTTCATCAACAGACTTACTTTTTGCCTTCAAACTGCTCCAACCAGCACATAAAACATCACCATGCTCTAAAGACAAATATTCTTGTCCAAATAACTTGACTTGATTCATGCCATAATCATGGAATTTTTGATATGTTTGTTTTTCTAATTCACCATGACTGATGCTTAACCATAAGAATACAATTTTTTCATGATTCTCAAATTGAGATTGTAAATTTTGAATAACCTGTGAACACATATAGGTTTTTCCTGAACCAGTTGGAGCTTGAAACAATATTTTGCTATTCTTGCTTTTTGAATCAACAAAATAAGCAATGCTCTCTGTTAACTTTTGAATATAATCTTTTTGAAAATCAAACGGTACTAACATATTTTCTCCTTTAAAACCTTTTAATAAATATTACATTAAAATAAATATTTTGCAAATATTTATTGACTTATAAACATCCCTTTATCATATTATTGATGATATTCTTAGGGCCTATTTCAATTTGACTTAAATCAACTTGCAAACCTTTTTCATGTAAACACTTTAAAAATCTTTCAATCAATAATTTATCATCTTGTAAATCAAACTGATTATTGTGAAAATAATTAAAAATGATAAATTTGGTTTTTTCATGAATATCTTTTTGTAAAACTTTTGTCATTTTTTCCACAAACTCATCAGCATCTCTCACAAAAATGATATTATTTTGACCTGATTCATAAATCGAATAATTTACATTCTCTTTTTTTAATGTCATATAAGATGCATTTTCTTTAAACAAATAAATGCTTTCTAACTTTGGAAACAATTGTTTTTGAAATTGAAAATCTTTAATTTCCTCTTTCCACTGTTTTTCTTGTGCAATGAAATCAATTTTTAGATATTGCATACCTTCTTGACAAGGAGCAACCTTCAAATATCCATCGATCACTTTTTTGACTCTTTTATACGTGACATCTGTACAAATATTATTCTCATTATTTGTACCTAAAATGAATTTTCTATTTCCACCATCTTCCTTGTTTAATTCCATGACTGCTTGGGCAGTTGTTCCACTGCCTGCAAAGAAATCTAAAATCAAAGAATCTTTATGTGTAGATACTCTAAGTAAATGCTTGATCAGTTCAACAGGTTTGGGATAAGAAAAAGTGTCTTTTCCTAAAATCTTTTTCAATAAAATTTTACCCGATTGTGTTCTACCAAATCTTTCATCATATAAAATGGATGCTGGTAAATATTCAGATTTTTGATAATTCTTGGTATAGACTTGACCATTTTTAAACACCAATTCATTAAACCTTTGTTTAACAGTTTCCTCAGACCACCTCCAACGTGCATTAGGGCTTGCTGGATTTTTTTGTTTGGGGATGTATTTTTTATTATCTTTATCATAAATTGGAAAATCTAGACTTTTTTGATAACCCAAACTTTGTTTATCAAGTCTTTCTAATTGATAAAACCCCTTTTCATCTTGAAAAGGATATTTCATTTCAACTGTTGCTTTGGTATCTTTCTTGAAAAACGTTCTCTTGATGCTTCTTGCATAAACATAAACATATTCATGTTCTGTAATGATGAATCTAGAATCATTGCCACCACCATTTTTCTTTTTCCAAATAAAATTGGTAATAAAATTTCTTTCACCAAATATTTCATCACATAATAACTTCAATTGTGCAAATTCATGGTTATCAATGCTGATGAAAATCAATCCATCCATTGTCAATAAATTTCTAGCAAGCTTTAATCTTTTTTCCATAAAAGTTAACCACTTACTATGTCTATAGTTATCATCTTCATCTACAAAATTATCATTGTATTTAAAATCTTTATTTCCTGTGTTGTAAGGAGGGTCAATATAAATAACATTAACTTTTTGTTGATGAGTTGCTTGTAAAATTTTTAATAAATGATAATTATCACCTTCGACCAATACATTTGAATTAAATAAATCTTGATTGGACTTAATTTCTAATTCCTTGATATTTTTTAATACAGGAAAAAAACCGTTTTCTAAACTAAACGGTATTCGCTCCTTAATTTCATCAGTGGGCCAAACCAAACCATATAAGCTATTTTCCTTTTTAATTCTTTCAAGCAAAGATGTTACTTTTTCCAATGATGTTTCATTGATGAGTTTTTTCAACTCATCTTCTAGATGCACATATAAATCTCTGTTTCTACTTGCCATATCTATTCCTTGTATTTTTAATCTATTTAAATCATTTCATTCAATATAAACGAGCATCACTGCTTCATATTATCTTTTTCAATGATATCTTTCACAGCTTGTCTCATCAAGACTGACAAAGATACACCCTTTTTTAAAGCGATTTCTTTTAAAACCTTTTTTTCATCCTGATGAATTCGAATGAATAAATTTTCATAATTATCTAGATTAATGATTTTATTTTTTGGCATCCTCACACCTTTTTTAAAAAATTCTTTATTCATCATAATATAAATTATAAAAAAAGCAAGCATTTTGAAATCATTTTGCAATCAGTATATTTTTAAAAATCAGCTCTGCTGAAAAACGTATGGAAAATAAAAATAGATGAAAAAGCACTTCATTAAGTTAGAGAAATTTTACAGATTTTCTGACAAAATCATGATATTGTCTCATTTTAGAATAAAGATATAAATCATAAATTATTTGATTATTGGGATCATAGATAAATCAATTAGATGAATTGAGGGTTGAATTATTTTTTCAATTGCAAGTTTTGTGAAACCATTTATTTGATGCAGAAAACAAAAAAGGAGCTTGCGCTCCTTGATTGTAGTTATTGGATAATAAGGTGACTAACCCCATGTAGCTTAAGCAGCTACAGCAAAACTTTCGTCGTTTGCATTTAAGTTTTTTGCTTGGATTAGGTCCATCGCCTTTCCTGTTGCCAACCTTCCTCTTCTACCCTGTCAAAACCAGGACAGGCCCATGAGATAGTCTCAAGCACGTTTTTCTGAATTTTAACCACATTTTCATGTCGGTTTTCTCAGTTGTAGCTTAACACTGGTGGACCTGGCGGGAGTCGAACCCGCATCCAGAATATTTTCAGTCAGTTAGATACACAACAATTCGGTTCGCATTTGATTGCTTACCATGACTGAATTATATACCTCAATATTTTAAAATGCAAGCCTTTTGTTAAAAAACAACATTTTTTTTATCTTTATTTTGACAAAACTTATTTGATTTCTCTTTTTTTTCTTTTATACCTATAGAAAAAGGAAATTTATGAAAAAACCAATTAATCTAACATTATTTTTTATTATTATGATATCTGGGACCATGCTTTTATCTATTTTGTTTGGTAGCCAAAACATTCACATCAAAAGCACAGTCATGTATATTGTATTTATGTTTTCATTTCTATTTTCTTCATTGGTTTTCTTCCTCGATTTTTCTAAGCATTTGATTGTTCAAAAAAGTCAAAAAAATTGGTCTAAAAAAGATCAATATACTATCTACTGGTCTGTTCAAAAAACTTATTGGGAAAACAAATTTGAAGCAGAAGGAAAAAACATATTGTCTCAAACACCTAAACAAATGTTAGGTTATAAATTTTTAGTTTTTTTCCTCAGTAGTGGTTTTTTCGTTACCCTTTTCTTTGCAATTATTTCAGTACTTATCAATACACAAGAAAGAACGTCAATGGATTTTGAACAAAAAGTGACTCGTTCATTTTATGTCAAAGGTTGTTCACAAAAAATTCATTTGTATGAAGATTTTAGAGGCGAAAGTTTTACATATTGTTTATCTCGAACCAATATTTCTTTACCAGCTACTTTGCATTTTAGCATAGGTTTTCATGCTTTAGGTATGAAAGTTGAAAGTATCAAAGCAGTGAATTAATTATTTTTTCCATTTTATTTTAAATGATGGCTTTTTTCTTTTGATTAAATCCTCAAAATAATGATGATTCATTGCAGGTTTTTCTTTTGCTAAAACAAAAAGCTCTGCTTGTCCTACGATTGAACCTGCTTTTACCAAACCTTCTAAGGAAAAATTTTCATCCAAGAAACGATAAAAATCCATATCTCCAGTCACTTCGGGTGGTCCTGATAAAAAGAGTTTCCTTCCTGACTTCATGACATCTAAAATTCTGCTCATTTGAGCATTGGTATCAGGCCATACAATCAAGACATCTGCATCACGCTCTTTTAATAATTCAATGGCATCGATATTTTTTACATCATAAAATGATGGTCTGGGGGTGTCGTTTCTCAAATTCAATTCAGTGGCTATCACATCTTTTTCTGTTCGAGCATTTATTAAAGCAGACCATAATCCACTTCCAGCCCCAACTTCAATCATTGTTTTTGCATCAGAGTTTTTCAATGATTTAACAATCATGGATATTGATTCCTCTGTAGGAATCCCCCAACCAAAATTTAATCTCAAACTCGTGTATAATAGTGATTCTCCTAATGAGGATAAACTTCTAATTTTATTGATTTGTTCATCATTTAAATTGAAATCAGCAGAATACAATTCAAAATTAAAAAATTTTTCCATATCCTGATTGATAAATTCATGCAATTGCTTTTGTGAGAATATTTTACTTCCATGATGGATAGAGTTTTGAAAACTTTGTCTCATCCAATTGGGAATTAAAAGTTTCTTTTCAATGATTTCTAAAAAAACATCTTGTTCATTCATATCAATATCTTCAATAACTATTCATATATTAAATGATTTTTTCTCAAATACAATCAACCATCAAGAAATCATGAAAGTATCTTCATCCTTTAAAATAAAAAATTATAATAATAAAAAAGCGTATATAAGCTTATACTCTTTATGAGTCATACCATCGTCAATCAATATTGATTGTTAATTTAAACTTGTATAAATTTTCATTAAAATTATTGATGATTTAATGATGTTCATGATAATATTGTTGTTCAATACCTTCTTTGGTTACTTTAATTTTTTGATGATCTCCAAAGCTATTTAACATAAAATCACTTTGTTCATCAACAATATGAACAAATTCATCCAACAACTTATCTTGTTTTTGCGTTAATTGACTACTATCAGAAAATTTAAAATCAGGTTCAATGATGGTGAAAATTAAAGCATCTCCATCATTAAAGTATGGAGTAAATTGCTTCCACGAAATACTTTCTAGTGATTGAATTTCTTCAAAAAGCATGGATAATAGCTCTTTGAAAGCAACAGAAAACTTTTCACTTAAAATATTCTGTTGCTTGATGTATTCCTGTTTTAATTGATTATTTTCTTGAATGATTTGATTTATTTTTTCCATTTTTTACTTTCTTTTATTTAATTTTTATCATGAATGTTCAATTTCTTCTGTTGATATACCTTGATCAGTTAAAATAACAGCAACATGATCGCCCAACAAATCTTTCAAAAAATCTTTATTTTCATTGAGTGTATCAGTGAAAAATTCAAATAAATCATATTCTTCTTTTGTCACTTGATGAATAGATTCATCATAATCTTTTTGATACCATTGAGATTTATATAAAGAAAATCCCCATTGATTTTCTTTCATATCTAAATTCTCTGCTTCTACAGGATAATACACAGGAACATGATTGTAAAAATTAACTGAGCGTATATTAAATACACATTCATCTCCATCTTGCCAATATGGTGTGTATTGTTGCCAATGTACAACCTTCAATGAAGGCACTGCTTTAAATAAATTTTTAAAAAGTTGTTCAATTTGTATTTTCAAATTTTTCAACATTTCTTGTTTTTTTTCCTCGAACTCTTCTCTATGTTCATTGATTTTCTGAATTTGTTCAGTAACTTCTTTTAGTGTTTTCATTTTGTTCCTTTAAATAGCCATATTATTATATCATAAAATAACTTTTATGTTCATGTTTTATTGATTTTTCTCATGTGCATGACTTGGTTGCCTTCTGAAAAAATATCTGCTTTCGTACAAGAATTTTTAATAAAGAAATGCCATTTTTCCCACTGCTCTTTTTGTTCATTGGTCCCAATCATGTGTGAATCATGATATCCTTCATTGAAGGATACATGAATCTCCTTGCATTGATTTTTAGAGAGAGTTTCTAAAACTAAATCTTCTCTCCAACCTTCTTTTGTTGCCAAAATGTTCAAATGACTCAAATCAATCGCATAATTGCAACCTGATTGTGATAACTTTTCATATTCATGCCATGAGTCAATGAAGTATTGATGACCATTAAAAGGATAAAGACCTTCTATGGCAACAGGACAATCAAATATATCTTCCATCTTTTTAGCTTTTTCAAATAATTCATCTATACTGCCATTTCTACGACCAGCATGCAAAGAATATAATGGTGCTTTCATTTGTTGAGAAATTTGAGCAAGCTCTTGAAAATACCAAAGATTTTCATCACAGAAATCAGATAAATCAATCGAATATCCCCTTTTATTTTTCAATCGAACATCAGCATGTAATCTAAATTGAATATCAGGAAATTGATTCATTAAATGATCAATCAATGGCTCTGATATATAATCTGCATGTTGTGGACACAATTGAACGTGCTGATGCGCAAGTACACCAATGATAGGCTCTAATGTACCATCTACAATATTTTGTATGGCTTTTTGATATGGGTATGAAGACCAACAAGCACTGACTGCATTAATATTCATGTTTTACCTACTGTTTAAACTATTATTTTAAATACTATTTTAAGAATTGATAGTGTCTTGATTATATAAGTATTCATCATAAAGTTAAAGAATTTTTCTTGAAAATTTTAAATTTTACAAACAATTTTCAACTTTTATGATTGATAAAAGCAAAAGCCACATGATTTTTCATGTGGCTTATTTAATTGATATTAATTCAATCTTTGATTGATTTGGCTTTAATCGGATTGTCTTTATCGACTGGGACCACTGAGATGCTATTCTTAGGGGAACCTTCAATCACGCGTGAAGTCGTTGCGACATAAACCAAGACATTTCTCTTTTCATCAATCATGCGAACAACCTTTGTTTTCTTAAATAAAGGTGAGGCATTTCTGCTGAAGACATCTTCACCATTTTGAATGATTTTAGAAAAATTGATGGAGCCCACTTGACGACAAGCAATAGACACATCAGATGTATCTTCAGCCAACCCAATCATACTTGAAGCTCCACCTTTTTCTGCATATGAAATGTAGCAAGTCACACCACTCACATCAGGATCATCGAAAGAGCTAACCTTGATAGCATCATCTGGTGTGAGCCAATTATGTTTAGTTGATACCGAACCAATATCTTGCTGATGTGTATTGCCTTTTCTAAATACGAAATAAGCAACCGTTGCCAAAACAAAAAGTAAAGCAGCAATACAAAGAGTCACTAAAATTTTTCTAAGCATGTTTTCTCCTAGGATTCAAGAAGCCTCTATTTTAAATCTTTCTCATCAAAAATACAATTCTTTTTTTATGAATGTTGTTTTTTTGATATCATTAGCTATTGCATGCAGCATATGATGTGTTATAATCTCGTTGATTTAACAAATACGGAGTTCATTGTGGAAGCCATTATCAATAAAAAAGCAGGTTTCAATTATCATCTTGAAGAAAAGACTCAAGCAGGTATCGTCCTGGAAGGCTGGGAAGTTAAGCCCATTTTAAATCGTCAAATGAGCTTGGATGGCTCGCATGTCATCATCAAGGATGGTGAGCTTTTTCTGCTGAATTCAAAAGTCATTCCAGAAAAGACCACTTCCACTCATGTGACAGCTGTGTCAGATCGTACTCGCAAACTCCTCATGAAGAAAAAAGAAATCATGAGGCTTGTTGGACAAGTGCAAGAAAAGGGCTATACCCTAGTTGTCACCAAAGTTTTCAAAAATGGTAGAAATATCAAAGTTGAAATTGCTTTGGCTAAGGGTAAGAAACTCTTTGATAAGCGTGAAGATGAAAAAGAAAAGGATTGGAAGCGTGAACAAGAACGCTTGATGAAAAACAAGACTTAAAAAAAAGAGCCTAGGCTCTTTTTTTATTTCTCTATTTTTTGAAATCTTCCTGTTTTATCATAACTTCCCAATAAATCATCTCTATTGAATAAATCTTTTGATGCATTTGCCATAAATTCAACATACTCCAATACATTATTTCTATTGATATCTCTTCTTTGAAATACCTCTGAGGCATTGACATTTTTCATGGCGTTTTCTCTTGATGCCAAAGATATTAATTCACTCAGCGTCATACCAGCTTTTGGATTTCTTGTATAATCATTATAAAGCTTTTGCATGATGCGATTGAATTCATTATTTCTCATTCTTTCAATTCGTTTTGTGTTATATATTCTCTCTTCTGCTTCATTGACTCTTCTTTGTTTTTTTTGAAATTCTTTGGTTTGGACTTGCAATACCTTATCTTCATCATCTGTGGCAAAAACAAAATCATCTGTTCTTGCGCTTACTCCATTAGCATAAGTCATGTTTGTTCCACATAAAGCCATTAATAAAATAGTGAATACAATCATTTTTTTCATAATTTTCCTCATTCATATCTTTTCATATATACGATTTTTTATTTCAAAGTCAACGACCATTCATCAAATATCCTTTTGTATTAAATCACTCAATGTATATTACATGTAAAAATTTTTCATAAATAAAAATTATTTTTTGACTTTTTTTCAAAACACTATATTTTATATGAAGCCAATTAACTATTTTCATTTATAAGGACTTCAAATGCTTGGCTTTAAAATTTTTGATAATGATTCACCTGAAATTTTGAATAAAAATATTCAATTTTGTTTTGATAAAAACTTATGTCTAGAAATTGCTTTTTACAATAAGAATCAAGATTTCTTTTTGGCTTTTTTAAAGAATCATCCACTTTTTCATCGTATCAAAAAAAAATCTATTCACTTAAATTATAAAAATTATATTGGAGGACATCTATCCTCTTCGCCCGAATCCGTTGAAAAAATGATGCTTGAAATTAATTGGATGAAACAACTCGGTATTCAAGATGCTGTCATACATTATCAAAGACCTGATACATTCAAAGAGCACCTCTTTCAATTAGAGCCTGAACAACTTATCAATAATCTTAAGTTAATTGACAAAATTGCTCAAGATAATCATATTAGAATCTATATTGAAAATACCTATATTTATAAAAGAAAAGATGTTCATAATGATTTAGAGTTTCATCAAATCATTTGGAATTCCATTCTGGATATTCAAGCACAAAGTAGAGTTGGAATATGTCTTGATTGGGGACATGTTAAATGTTTTTCAAATGATTCTTTAGAAGACTGGCTCATCTATTGTAAAAAACTTAAAGAAAAAAATATGATCATTTACATGCATATTCATGATAATGATACATTAAAAGACTTGCATTTAACTCTTCCTCAGGCAAAATCATTACAATATCAATCTTCACCAGAATTCATCATTTTATTAAAAAAATATCAAAAATTTTTTGAAGATGATATCTTGATTTTAGAAAATCAATCAGATATTGCTATTCAAGAATATCAGAAATTAATGTCAAATTAATATTTTTTTTTGATATAAACACTGTTTTTGTTGGATAAAAAGTTAATATTATTTTCTATAGACTGTATAATTTCTTTTTTATCTTTATTCTTAATAGGATAATTATTAAATAACTCTTTCATTGCAGGGACACTATTGACGTATTTCTCCACTTTTTCATAAACATAACTTTTTTCAATCTCAAACAAAAGCAAACCATGATGTTTCCCAAAAGGTCAATCAGAGCAGGAGCGAAGCTTCCAAAAACAACTCAATACCCAAACACCATGAGTTTGCTGGAAAACGAGATGGTACAACTTACACCACAACCCATATCAGTCGTTCAAAAAATAAACCAAACCAAACGACTGACAAAATCAAAATTCATGCAGATGTCCACGGAAGTTTGAACATAGGAAGAAAATTTCTTCCCGCCTTCAACTTCTCTTACCTTGGCAACAACATGAAGGTTTTCAAATACCAAGTCAAAAGAGTTGCTAAACGGGGGAAAAAAGGGCTTGATTCATTTGAAAAGAGATTTTTTTCAGCAAGAATGGCCGCTTGCATTCACACATTGTGAAACATGCCTAATCATTATTTTAGTCATTAAAGATAATCTTTGTATAAATTCCCAAATGGTCACTACCCTTAATATGAAAAAACTCAAGGTCTTTAAAGAAATGATTCTTCTCAATAAATACATGATCTATACCAATACCTAATCCAAAACCTTTTTGATAATAAGGTCTTGTGATGAATTTCAATGAACGGTCTAAAATGGGCCATTTCACTTCATAATTATCATGATAATTATCCAAAGAAAGACCAGAATACCATGTAGATTCTAATTGTGTTGTACTTTTCATGTTTTCATCCAAAATTGCTTTGATTTGAGGTGTCAGTACTGTTGCATTCATATCTCCTGCAACAATTTTATAATCTGCATCACACGCTTTCATTTTGTTAATCACTTTTTGATAAGCTCTATTTCTTATTTGATAAAAATCAAAAGTCATAGGTCCAGGAGGATGAAATATGATGCCACAGATGGTTTTTTTACTTTCCTTGACTTCACCTTTTTCCATGATTGAAATATTTTGTTTGAAATACATGAAATATTCCTCAAAAATAATTTCATGATTTCTATCTCCCATAATCGGATATTTACTCAATAAAGTAATACCATACGGATTATCCTCTAATTTTTCATAAGAAAAGTAACCAATTTTATGAAATTCTTTCATGAAATCTTTGTGTTGATTGGTCACTTCAAAAAGAGCAATATAATCTGGTGAATTTTGCTTTGCTTTCTTTAGTATTTCTTCCAAAGCTTTTTGATTCATGTAAATATTAGCTGAAATAATTGAAACACCATTTTTTTGCATATGTTTATTATTCATTTTATAATCTTGTATATGATTAAAATATTGCACATTTGTTTCCAATGCCTTAGAAGAAATGCAAATCATGGAAAAATTAATCAACAGAAAGAGTAAACTTATTTTTTTATTGTTAACAAATATCAAAGATATAAAGAGAAATATTAAAGCTACATAGGACCAATGAGTCCATAATTCAATGAAATAAAAAGCATAATTATCAATGTATGCTGAACGATGTGAAACTGTCATATTAAGGAGTAAATTGATAAAAATAAACAAATTAATATGAAAAAATAAACCTAATTTCTTTTTTTGGGCCATGCTTTATCTATCTATAAAAAAATATGAAAGTCAATATAAAAAACATTTTATCTCATCGCTTGAAGGTTTTTAGCTATTATCTTTCATTTCTTCTTATTTGATTCATGAATCCTAAAAATCCAGCTCGACTCATGTATTTTTATAATAAACAATATATTAGCATGTTTTATCTTTGGACAAATCATCCTATTAACTCACAAGATACTCGCAAAAACTTGAGAAAATTTGCGGTTTCTTTTCCATGAATTTTCTACGTTTTTTTCTGAATAGCCAATTAAAAAGATAATATCAAGATTTTCAATCTGTATTTTAATTGCACACAAAAAATAAATTATAAAACCGCATGTGTCTTTTGATGCTCTCTACACAACAGCTTTCCTCCGTACTTTACCTTATTTTTTCGACACCAAAATAAAACACTTGCATCTAACTCTTGTTCACAGATTTCGCATGTATGAATAGATATTTTTTTCTCTTTTATTGGCAACAACAATTGTGGCGTATTTTTTACAATACCAAACCGCTCTCTCCAATGATATTCAATAGGTTGATGAAACATGAGAATATCTTTGGCTAATCTTTCAACGGTTTCTTGAGAAATAATTTTCGAAAGTTTTTTAAACATACTTAGATCTTCTGGCATCAACGAATCTATAAAAGAAACAAATTGATCATTTTTTACAATAAAAACGTTTTCAGGTAACTTTTTTTTGCTCCTTTCTAAGATAGTTTCATTAGATAAAATGATCATGTTATAAAATGTTGGCTTCAATACCATACCCAATCTTTTTCCCAATAAATTATTTTTCAACAATAAATCTCTCAGCACCATGATGTGTTTTTCATTTTGTTCAATCGGTGATGCAATTGCATATCTTTTATCTTGATAAGAGCTAGAAAATTCTAAATTCTCATTGATGAACAAACCTCCTTGATAACCTTTTGTTTCACAAACAAAAATGTCATTGACTCTATTGATAAGCAAGGTATCAATTTGCGCTACTCGATCATTAAATTCCAACCTAATGTCATGTAAAACCATGAAATTTTTACTATTTTGAAAATAGAATTTTGTTTCATATTCAAATTGTTTTTGAGCTTTCAGACCAGCATTTATTTTTTTAATTTCCAACTCTATTTTTTCTTTTTGTGAAGAATTGATATTTTCTAATAATAAATCATTGAGTATTTTGATATCTCTTTGTCTTTCATCAACTGGTTTTAAAATCATAAAAATTTCCCTATTTTAGTTGTGTTTTTTCAACAATAAAAATTAAATCCAATTAATCAAGCACATCAACTTCTTTTTTCTTTTTTTTATGCTATAATATCTTCTTTACAGACTCATAAGGATAAATATGAATAAAGAAACTGCAAGCAAACTTCTTTCTCAACAAGTTGCATTTACCAACATGACTTTTGGTAAGAATACACTCGATTCACAAGACCCTCAATTCTGGGAAAAGCTGCGCAATCAAGCAAAGCTTGTCCGTGAAGAGCTGGATGAGCTTTTTGATGCGATTGATAAGCAAGATATGACTGCTGTTCGAGATGCTGTCTCTGATGTGAATGTTACCAACCTGGGTGTACCCCATCTTGCAGGTTTCGATGTTGAAGCAGATATGCTAGAAGTTTTTGAATCCAATCTTTCAAAAGTTTCAAAGACAATGGAAGATGCCATTAAAACCCAAGAATTTTATCATCAAAAAGGTGTTGAAACCTATATTTCACCTTGTCCCACTTTTGAAGGATATATTGTCAAGGTCTCAGAGACATGTGTCGGTAACGATAAAAAGACCTACCCCAAGGATAAATTCCTTAAGTGTGTTGTTTCTTTCCGTGAACCTCAATTTAAGTAATTAAATTCTGTCTTTTCATAGAAAAAAGAGCCTATGCTCTTTTTTTTATTTCACTAATTTTAGCTAAAATAAAATTTATTAAGTTAGTCATTCATGGCTATTCGAAAAAATATTGTTGATACTGATTATTTTGGTTGACTTCTGATGGTGTTTTAGTTTATAATCTTAAACATATTAATTAATTGAGGTCTTAAAATGAATGATTCTTACGCTCGTGAAATTCCAAAGGAATGGGATGATATTGCCAAGATGTTTATTGCGATGGGAGACCCTCATCGTCAACGTATTCTTTTGATGTTTGAAAAAGATGAGGCACTGAATGTCACGGAAATTTCCAATGCTTCTACGCTTTCTCGCCCTGCTGTTTCTCATCATCTAAAAATTCTTCTAGATGCAAAGGTTTTGAAGATGGTGAAAAGAGGAAAAGAAAGTTTTTATTCCATGAACATTGATAACATCAAGTTCAATTTCAAGAATGTCATGGACTACATTGACAAAATCTCTTGAAATCACATCATAAAGCGGCTTTTAGCCGCTTTATTTCATTTTCAATCTTGATTGTGGTTTAGGTTGTGGACGTATAGAGAATATGGTCTTTAAATCATCAGGATAATCTTTCAAGAAATTCTTTTCATTAAATGTGACTTCATATTCACCAGCATTTATTTTCAATTCAAGAACATCCTCTTCCTTGATATATTTTTTAATTTTTTCTCTAGCGTCTGCTTCACTCATTTGCCTAGATAGAATTTCAACCAATTTTTCTTCTTCAATCACACAAATACTCCAACGACTTGTATCCACAGATCCTATTGCTTTTCTTTTGCTGTTTTCCTTTGGAATGGCAAAAATTATTTCATCATGATGTTGATATACTTCTGGACCACCTGAAGCTGAAATGCAAATAAAACCTTGCTTTGCATAATGGTTGGTTGCATCAATTCTACCTTTGATGAAGCCAATTGATAACTTGTCATCGTGAGGCTCATAGTTCACTTCTTTGTTGAATGCATCTATTCTAAACCAATCTGTCACCAACAATTTCTCTGTTTTAAAATCAATGTGAAAAAACATATTATCATCTGGCAAACAAGGCTTGACTGGCTCGTATTTTAATTGATATTTCCCTGAACTTTTATCTATGTTTGGATAAAACATCTTGAAAATCCAATTTCTAGACATCAAGTTCATTTTTTGGCCACAGCACATGCATTCATTATCTGAAGATAAATCATGAATGTTAAAATTGCCTGAATTGATATGATTAATGAGACCTTGAAAATCTTCTTTGACCATGTATTCAATGAATAACTTGGAAAATAAATAATCAATTCGATTAAAATTATCTTTATTGTCTTTTTTTAAATCATCCATTTGATGAAATAAATGACTGTCATGCGTTTCATAACCAGGAGGCATCTTGATTTCATCATTTCTTATTTTTACTTTTAAAAAATCAATGATACTTTGACTAAAGTATTTCATCTGCTCATCTTCTGTTTTACCTTTAATATCCTCTATATGAAAAAATTGTTCAAATTGAGTCATGATTATCTCTTAAAAGCTCTTTTAGGTTTTATGGTTTCTTTGGAGTCTTCCGTCTGTTGCTCTTTTAATTGCTTATTTAAAGCCTTTTGTTTTTCGTATTCTATGCCATCATAGAGTTTTTTCAGTTCACCCTCTGGGACTTCAGAGCGATGATTTTTGACATAATGTAGCAATAATGTATTGGTTTGATAACTCTTTCCCGCAACACTGACAGTGTATGTTTGACTTCCACTGTGTGCTTGTTTGCATTTACATGAATGAAATCCTTTGGTAGCAGAGCCTGGAACTGGTCTCATTTTTTTCATCAAATATTGTGCATACTCTGTGACTTCATCATTGACATCTGGCTCCATTTTTTTAGCATTAGGTTCGATAAACAATAAATTTTTTGAATCATTTTTAATCATTGCATTCCTTCTAATTTATAGATTAAATTTTTTATTTTTTAAAGAGTTTTTTAAGCTTATTTCATATACATGATAAATAATGCAGTCTTCTTTGTTTTTATCATTCACTGGTTCATTTCCGATGTATTCACCTTTTTGAAAGATAGAGTAATTATCATCATATTGAAGGGCATTTTTACTTCTTTTTTGTATTAAAATCAATGCATTATTTTTATTTAATAATTTAGAAAATTTCTCTTGCACTTGATTGACATCTTCTGCAATACCATAAGGGCCTAATATTTTATTGATATCTGCCTGATGCAAAAGATGTGAGTTTTCTTCATTGATATAACTTCCAGTTTTTTGATCAATCATTCCATAGAATTGATTAATTTTAAAACTGGATATATTCTCTATTTTTTCAATAACTTCATCAAATGAATATTTATTATCTACAAGATAAATACCTTTTGATATTCTTGTCATTTCTTTAAAATTTAAATTAGTCTGATTCATATTCAAAAATGTTACAGACTTATTTATGATACATCAAGATTTAAATTATTCAAGTCTTTGAAAAATTTAAAAATTTTATCTTTTTTAAATTATATAATAATATTTAATTTTTAGATATTTAAGATATCTTTTAATATTGAAAAATTTTTTTTCAAGCCTTCATGAATTCATTCTAAGATTAAATCACTACTTCAAATGATGTGTATTTTTTTAATTCCAGGAAATTACATTTATTAGATTTTTTAGAAGTATAATTAGGCGAAATTCGCTTAATAGTGCTAGATTTAAAAATTTTCGTTGACTTTGAATATTTATCTTTTAAAATATAGTATTAAAAAAAAATATTAAAAAATTTATGAACATCGATTTTTCTAAAATTAAAAAAAGCACTTATGATAAACATATCTTATTATCTTTCATGAATAATATTCATGATATCAATCAAGTTTATCGTGATACTGAAAAATTAAATCTTTTTAATTTCCTTATTCAATTGAATGCGCAGGAAGAGCCTTTTATAAAAAGTAATAAGTTGGCAGGTGAGTTATTAATGGAAAATCAAAGTTTAATACAAAGTGTGAATGGAAAAAAATTATTGGAATTATTGATTATGATTAGAAAAAATAATCCTGAATTTTCTATTCATAATCCGCCAGATGATTATTTTTTAGCTGGAATGGATCTTCATAAAATGAACGGCTCTTATTTTCCTGAAATTGATTTATTAAAGCCTGAAATTGAAAATTGGATTGAACTTAGAAATAAAATGTCTGTTGATAAAATCAATAAACACAACATCAGAGAATTAATTGAAAATGTTAAAATTATTCAAAAACACTCTTTAGATGAAACTCTTAAAAACAAATCTTTGAATTTGTGGAATAAATTATCACAAGAGGAAACTTTATTTGAAATTTTTATTGAATATTTTCCAGATAATGCTGTCAGAAACCATAAGATATTGAAATATTTTCTAAATAAGACCCCTGATTTGAATCATTTTTTTACACAATCATTTCAACAACAACATTCAAATTTTGTATCTCTTTTGATTAAAAATAATTTAATCAGCATCCCTCATGCAGAGCATGGTCGAAAAAATATTTTATCTGATAATCAACTAGCATCTCTTGCTCAAACAGAGAATGCTCATATCAGTGATTTTCCTATGACATTATCATTTAAAAATATTGAACAAGCTTTTTTCTTTCAAAATTCCAAAGAAGATTATTTTAGTCAAAGAAAAAAATATTTAAAAAAATTATCTCAAGAGTTGAGTAACTCACAAAAAAAAATGGTTTCATTAAAAATTGATGCTTCACCAAAATATTCATTTGATTTTTCAACCAAAACAATCGATATCAATCTACTTATTAAGAAGTTAAATTTATTTATTACTCCTGCATTGATTGATTATTATGCCAAAAATCATGAATTTAATGACAAAGAGAAATTAAATTTCATGCGAGAGGTTATTAAATTACCTTTGCAAATCATTCAAGACTGCCAACATCTTTTTACTACAGAATTTCTGAATAAAAAAATGCATGAAATATATGATATGAAAGATATGCACCCAAATGATAAACGAAGAAATTTCACTTTTTTATCTGAATTTCAAAAATTCATTAAAAACAATCATGATTATCCAGCAGAAAAAAAAGCATTTTTAGAAAACCTAATCATCAATGTTGTTTTAAATATAGATTCTAACAAAGATGAGCAAGTCAAAGGTATATCTATACAAAGAAAGAAAATATAAAATGAAATTTTTTACGATTCAAGAAAATCACAATAATATTTTCATTAAACAATCAGATCCACCACTGTATCTGAGCAGTAAATTCATTAAAGAAATTTTAAATGAAAATTTCAATTTAGATAAAAAAATGGATTGTATTGTTTATTCTCCTGAGCCTCTTCGTATTGAAGCATCACATGGATTAAAAGAGTTTAAAATTTCTCATCGCCAAGATACATTTCATCTCTATATGATTGAGCACCCTGAAAATATTTTAATTAATGGTCAATACCCTGTATTTGAAAAAAACAAAAAACTGTCTGCAAAATTATAATTTTTGTATAGGTTTTTTGGTCATATTCTTATCTAAATCAAGCTCTGTTTCTATCATTTTTTGCTCCATTTTAATTTTATGTATGACCATCATTTCATTTCTTCTTTCTTTATCTTGAATATACCAATAAGGTATTTTTTTATTTTTTTTTAGATCAAATGGGTCTTCCATATAATCAACGGCGCTAACATTCCAATTAGAGATATCTTGATTAAAAGGACAGTGCCTAAACATATGACTCATATTGTTGAGACTTTGAACATTCCATTTTGATATATTTTGATTAAACGATGAACCAAAAAACATTTGACCCATATTTATGACTTTTGATACATCCCACTGCGATATATCTCCATTAAATTTAGAGGAATGAAACATATAAGCCATGCTGTCAACATTAGACACATCCCATTTGGAGATATTTCCATTAAATTCTGAATATTCAAACATCTCACGCATTTTTATCACATTAGAGACATTCCATTTTGATATATCTCCTTGAAACTCAGATTGACAAAACATACCTTTCATATCTTCCACATTTGAAACATCCCACTGTGAGATATTTCCATTAAATTTTGAAGATTGAAATAAAAATGACATGTCTATAATTTTAGAAACATCAATATGATTTAAATCACATCTTATACCATAAGTAGCTATTTCTGTTTTAATTAATTCTTTTAGATGTTTTTTGCTTATAGCTTTTATTTTTTGTCTCGTCATAACCTATTTTTTTATTGATTATTTTATAAATTTTTTTATGAATTACATTCATTATACTAAATTATATAGTGCTGTCCAGTTTTATTTTTTTAAAGCGAATTTCGTCTAAGAAAAAAATAATAAAAGCCCTTTCTGGCTTTTATTATTGATTTTTTCTGTTACTTTTAGATTGCGTCAAAAGAAAAGGAAAAAAACCATAAAAATAATAGACAAAGTAACTTTATATGTCAATAATTGACTCCTTGCAATTGGATTGATATTTGATAAAATAATTTCATGGTTAACTTTCAAATTCTCAATAAAACATTTCTAGGTTATTTTAAAGAATCTTTTTTTCCACAAAAAGACATGAAAGAGTTTAACTGCGGCTTTAATAAAGCATATCTCTATCAACCAGAATCACATGATGGAAAAATGCCAATCTTATTCATGTTTCATGGGACTACTCAAACAGCATTAGAATTTGCACAACAAACCCAAATGAATGATTTGGCTCAAAAAAATGGTTTTGCTGTTTGTTATCTTGATAAAAATATTCTCATGAATCCGTATAAAGCTTTCGATTGGATTGAAAAAGTCGATAAAAATAAAGATATTGAGTCATTTGCAATTGCATTAAAAAAATTATCTAAATATGATAATATTGATTTAAGTCGTGTTTTTGTTTGTGGTCTTTCAGCCGGAGGTGCTCTAGCTTCCATCATCACCGAGAAACTTCCCCATCTTATTGCAGGTTCAGCCATTATTGGTGGTTTACCAGAAGGCTCTGCTCATGATTTAGATTCTGCTTTAAATGCCATGAAAGTAAGTAAAAAAGATTTAAATCTCCAAATAGAAAGTCCAGTTGATTTTCCAGAAGACAAAGAGTTAAAAATTTTTATTCTACATGGCAATAAAGACCATATTGTACATGTCGATAATGCAAGAAAAAATTATCAAGTCATGACCAATTTAATTGATCATTTAGATGATAATCTTTCCAATCAATCCATTAAAAATTATTCAACAAAATTATCCAATGGAAACAAAATATTTAAAAGCGTTAATCATAATCGTAAATTGCAAGTTCATTATGAAGAAATTGATAACATGGATCACGTTTGGCGAGGAGGAGATACATCTGTTGCATTTTCAGACATTGGAGATATAAACAATCAATTTAATTTAAGTGAAAAAATAGTTCAATTCTTTGAGTTTCATAAACTTAAAAAACAAGCTATTCTTAAACCAAGATAATTTATCTTATCATCTTATTAAAATCATCAGTCAATTTAACCATCATTGTTGAATCAATATCAGCCTCATATTTTGTCTCTAATCAGCCACATATGACTTCATTTTTATATTTAATTTTCCTCTTTAATTGTCATTTTTATCAACTTGAGATAGAATTTGTCTATTAAGGAGATTTTATGCTTAGACAAAGAATTCAAAATTTAATCAATCATATTCATTTGGCAGTTCAAAAAGAGTTATTTCCATTAGCTAAAATTATTGAAAATTTAGAAGAAAAAATGATTGAAAACATTAAGTTCAGTGTTTTTTCTGATGAAAATCTTTCTCACCCATTTCTACAAAATAAAGAGATTCTTCTTCATAATTATTTTCATCAACGTGTTGATGCCATTATTTCACACGAAGAAATTATTCAAACTCATCATTTAATTCTAAAAACTTTAAAAGATTTTCCCCTTATTCAATCCGATGATTGTTTTTTATCATCAAGTATGATTGATTATCTTTCTAAACAAAAAAATTCATATTCCTTTGTCGTCTCTGATTATCATGCTTGCGAATCATCCATCTATATAAAACCTACTCATTTGCATAAAAAGCTGATCAATGATGAGCACATTTTCCCCGTTCTATGCCCTTTTGACAAACTGCTGAATGATTCTTCTGAAAAGAATATCCTTCTTTTACAATACCCAGAAATCCATGATTTATATGATGAATTTCGCTATCAATTACTGCAATATCTCTATCCCAATTATGAAAATATATTTTTGCAAATAGGAGGGCATTATTCATTCATTCAAAATAATTTTCAACCATGCTTACTTCAAATCAATCATGAGATGTTTAATCATAACTCTACTTATATTGTTTTGGAAAATGAATCTTTATCATTAAAAATTGATTGTTTCCAATAAATTTGTCATTGATTATATAAATTATCAAAGGTCGATTTTTCGACCTTTTTTCATACACCATTCATATTTTCTTTCTCATTAAAATGCTTATAAAATGTTTTAATCATTTTTCTCAACTATGATTAAAAATCTCATTCATCAATATATAACTGTTATTAGTTTGAATTTTTTTCTCTTTAATTATCTCACCAATACATTCTTTGATAGTTTGATAAATACTTTATTGCAATAAAAATATATTTTTATTGCAATAATAAAACAATCATGTATTAATTTTACAATAAGTTAGCCATTTATTTAAAATGTTCCTAAGATGTTCCTAAAAAATGTTGCATTGCACAAAATAATCTGATAACATAGGGTTATTACTTAGAAAGGACGAGAAATGACAAAATCAAAATCTCAAAAACAAGTGGTTTACAAAACTCATGAATATTTAAAAGGATTTGCAACATTGGATGAAAAATCTATTTCTTTAGCTTATTCAATGGGTTTACCTACTAATATTGACAGCAAACAGTTTGAAGATTTACAGGTTCAATTGGAGCCTTTGAATATCTCATTATATTGGATTGAAAATTATAGTAACAATGCTTACTCATACTCATGAATATATGAATGAACAAATTGAGTCATAAATTATAAATAAACGAAAGGAATATATATGAAAAAAGATGATAACGCGAACGTAAAAATTACATATGAGGACCATGATTATCTTCCTGGTATTGCAACAGTTTCAAAGAAAGACAGGAATAAAGCTTTTTTGAATAATCTTCCTGCAAGCTTGAACAGTTTGCAGTTTGAAGAAATTCAAAAAGAAGATAACAAAATTGAATTATCTTGGGTTCCTAAGAAAAAATTCTTTTGAAGTGTAGTTGAATCAAAAGAGTAAAAAAAACCGCCAATTTAGGTGGTTTTTTTTTATTTCAATATCATTCACCAAAATACTTGATAAGTTAATGCTCCACCATTAACCGTTGGTGAAAAATCTGTTGATTTGAAGGTTTTTTGATAACTTATTTTAATATTTTGATTCTTAGACACTTTATAGTTAGCTATCATTCCATATGAATAATTGTTATATTTGTCTTTTTGTGCAATATCATTCACAGATGTCTCTCCACCATAGGCATGAAATAAATCAGCACCTAACCATAAGTTATCACCCAAGTTATAACTGATATGTAATTCGTTTCCATAGAGATTTTTTTGTTTTAATGATTTTGTACCTTGATACTTATTGTTGTCCGTATAGTAGGTAAATGCAGTATACCATTCTGTTTGCCATCTACCTTTTTTCCATGAAACTGCACATTCTGGCTTTAATGCAAAACGGTTAGAGCCAATATTATTAGTGGCTGTTGGATCATAATTGGAAGTTGGTAATGTAGTCGTCAAACCGCAAGTAATGGCATCAATATTAAATAATCTTTCATTTTTGTCCGCAATGGTTTTTGCAATCGTTTCATCAACAGCTTCATGTATTTTTTCAGGGATTTCAGTATATTGACTCAATGGGGTATCATAATTTTTATTAATATTTTGCACACCTAATGTTTGAGAATTTTTTCTTTCAATCCATTCTTTTCTTTCTAATGCAGGTTGATTTAATAATCCCAATCCTAAGAAAATCTTCACATCACCTACTTGCTTGGTATCATTGGATAAGCTTCCTAATGGAGAAGTTATACTGAGATTATTTTTTGTATAAGGAAGCAAAACATAAGCCGCAGCTAAATTATCTTGATAATTGAAATATTTCAATGCTCTAATATAAGATACTTCTGTCTGCAAATCTATTTTCAATCCATTTGCCTTGGTCTGCTTGATATGATAGCTACTGACCTGACTTTCTAACAAACTGATATCAGATGGTACAGAATTATAACTTCTTGCATCAGAAGCCCATGCATAATTTCCAAAAATCATGAATGTAATTAAAGATAATTTTGATAAATTAGATATTTTTTTCATAGGTTTCTCAAATTTTTAATAAATTATCATAAAAATTTCATTTTTCAAGCTTATATTAAGTATTTTTGTTATTCGGTTCATTTTCATAAAAATTACCCCCAAAAATCTTAAATTTCTTTATTTTTAAATCGATTAATAAAAAAATGCATATTTCTATGCATTTTTTATATAATCATTATATCCTCATACTCACAAACATATTTCAGGAAGTTTTATCACTCATTTTATATAAATCTTTCGCTATCGCATGAGTAATGAATGGACAAAAGATATGCAGCATGGTTAACATTTTTTTCAAAATCAATAAACCTTCTATGATTTTCGCCTTATCACCACTTTGAATATTTGCTTTATTTTCTTCAATCCATTGGTCGCAAAACCAATCTTTGAATTCATGTTGAATGAGTCTAGCTGCTTCCAAGAAATGAAAAGCATTCATATGATTCATGAAATTTTCTTCAATCTCTTTCAATTTTTCATTTTCAATCAAAATTTTTAATTCAATAGGCAATTTTTCTAATTCAAACTTTTCTGCATAAATGCTGAAAAATCTTGCAGACTGCCAAATCTTGTTCATGAATTTTTTATATCCAGGTAAATCATTTTCATTAAATTTCATATCTTCTGCTGGACCTGTTCTGGTCATCAAAAATAACCTAAAAGCATCAGCACCATATTTTTTAATCATATCTAAAGGGTCAATTCCATTTCCCAATGACTTACTGAATTTTTTATTTTGTTTATCTCTAATTAATCCGTGTAGATAAATTGTATAAAATGGATATTTAGAGGGTATTTCTAAATTTAATCTATGTTGATTTTTGTATATATAATTTCCCATCATCAACATTTTACCACACCAGAAAAACAAGATATCAGCACCAGTTTCTATCAAGCTAGCCGGATAAAAATCTTTGATTAAATCAGGGTTTTTCAATAAACAAGCAATAGGCCATAAACTTGAATTGAACCAAGTATCCAAACTATGCTCATGAGAAGGATTATCATCATATAAGATTTTATCTTCAATCATTGAATAATGACAAGGCATTTTAATTCCCCAAGGTATTTGTCTTGAAATACACCAATCTTCAATGTGGAGCAGAAAATGAATCAACTGCGATGTTTCTTTTTCGGGTATTATTTTAATTTGACCATTCTCAATATCTTCCAATAATTCTTTAGCAAGGTCTTTTATGTCTAAATAATATTGACCATCTCTAAAATAAATCTTATTATCCTCCAATAAAAGATTAAAAATCATTTTTGTAAATTTTTGATAAGACTCATCCATTGTATAGGATAAATATTCCCAATCTGGCAAAGCACCTATTTTTTTAATTTGCTCTATGATAATCGTTTTATGTTTTTCTTCTATAAACTTTGCAGCTTGCTCATAGCTTATTGTTTTATTTATATCATTAATATAATTGTCTTCATTTCTCAGTATTTGATATTCAATTATTTTTTCATGAGTTGCTAAACCTGCATGATCTAATCCAGGAATCCATAGACTATCATGTCCGCAAGCGCGATAAAAACGGTTTAAACTGTCTTGTATGGTGAGAAATAATGCATGACCACTGTGTAGTTTGCCTGTGATGTTAGGCGGTGGCATCGGAATGTATTTTTTTTGTTTAATTGATTGATTATTTTTTTGATTGTCTGGTTTATTGTTAGAAAATCTAAAAATATTATATTGTTCTTTATTACACCATTTTTCATATATTTGCTGTTCATCTTGAATAAACGATTTTTCAAGGCAAGTAATAAGATTGGCTTTACAATCTTCTTTTATATTTAAATTACGTTTAACTGTGTCATAGCATCCTCCTAAAAAATTGTGAATGACAAAAATATTATGTCATAAAATTTTCATAAAATCAACAGTTATTTGATTTTTATAATTTTATAAAATCTTGAGATATTCAGTTCATTTCCATGCCATTATTTCTTCATTAAATTCATTTAAACCATCATATAAAAGACTATCAAAAATAAAAATTTATTTATCTTGATATTTTTCTTGACTTTTATTTTTAGATTTTTATGAATATTCTGGCTTCTTAGGATAATATGACAAATTTATTAATCGATATGGCTCAATATGAAAATATGGAGCAAATTATCAATCTCATACTTCAATATCATCAAAAAAATAATAAATTTATTTTATTTCATTCCAAACTTCATCATACATCTTCAGAGTGGAAACAAGCTTTGCAATTCATTAAAGCAGTTCACTTAAAAAATTTAGATATACATATTCAATTTGATATTTTGTATGAAAAAAATGAAAATCTTGATTATTTATTTGATTTCATCAGCTCATTTCAATCATTAGATGATTTTTATAACGATGAAAAAATATTTTCAATTAATTGGATGATTCAATCTATTGATATAAATGATTTTCTCAGTAACATGTTAAAAAAGATAAAAAATGATTATCCCGCCTATTATATTGAACATGTTTATTCTGTTTTATTACAGACTACACAACATCTGACCAAACAAATAATGAGTATCCAACCTTCTATTTTATTATCCAAAGACATCATTCTTCAAAATGAAGAATTGCAAAATCCTCATTGTAATTTAGATGAGTTTTATCAACTTTATGATTCAGTGACTAATTTTAATCTTGACAGGACTCCAACATTTTTAATTCATGATAATATCAAGATACCTCTTATTCCTACCTCTTTCAGGTATCTTATATTAAATAATCGACCACTTCATTCAGATTGCATTGACTGTGAATATCTGAAAAAATGTCAAAAAAACAATATTTGTTACATCAAAAATTAAATTCATATTATGCCCAATAGCTACATATGATGTTAAAAATAAAAGCTATATACATATTTACATAGCTTTTCAATACATACTTTATTGATACATTATTGATACATTATTGATACATTATTGATACATCAAAAATTTTCTATTGATGGCTCTATTGCATTAAGAGAAACAAGTAAAACTCAAAACAGATGAAAAATCTGCTTTAGATTATTCATGAGATAGCAAATATACACAATTTATAACAAATATAAATCAAATTGATGAGAAAAATTATGAAACTACAAAAATTAAAAAATAGGTTTAGACCGACTCTTTTTTTATAGAAATGCAATGAGACGTTCAATATCTGTATAAAAATCCCCTCCTCTAAATATATGCATGGCTTCTTGATTTTGATATTTTTTTGCTAAATGAATATACTCTAAATACATAATAATATCAGCATCAGACAATATTTTCACAATCATGTTTTTTTTATTGATGATAGATTGCTCCATTAAAATTTTGAAATTAGAATGAATCTTATTTTTTATCATGAATTCCAATAAATCTTTTTGATTTTCTTCTGACATATTAATGATATGCTGAAAGAAAATCAATTGTTTTTTTTCACTTAATTTAACTGGATATAATCCATTGTTCATCAAATATTTAGCAATATTGAGATGCTCTTTTTCTAAAGATATTAGTAAACATTTTTCTGCTGTCTTGATTAATCCCAATAATTTATTTTTTAATGGTTGTAAAAATTTCCAAGTTTTTTTTTGAATTCTAAAACTTTCAATTAAATGAATGAACTCTTGTACTTTGTTTTCCTTACAATATTTTTTAATGAGATAATTTTTATAAGTGTAAATCATGATTTTTTTATGTTGCTTAGCAACAATTTATCAATAAATGAGAAAAAGTCAATCTTTTAAAAAATTATCTCACAGATTTGATTTTTCACATGTTTTTGCAGATAGCCAAAAAATTGCACAGTATGACGAAGAGCCCTATTGATTAAATCTTAAATTTTTATATGATATCAATGGAGCTAATGATATGGAATTAATTCAAAAATTTAAAAAAAGTGACTACTTTGTCTTTATTGATGGTAGTCATCTTCTTTCTAACAAAACCAGCGGTTGGGGCGTTCTTATTTATAAAAATAATTTAGAAGATTGGAATTCTTTTAAAGATGATGAAATTGAAACCATTAAATCATGTGTTCAACATGTTCAAAAACAAAACCCTTTGCAAGCACTTTATGGTGAAGTTCCAGAAATTTACTTGAAAGATTTTGAACATTATGCCATGTTTCAAGCATTGTCTTATATGAAAAAAAATCAACTAAATCAGTTTGTCATTTTTTCTGATTTGATGCAATTAGAAACCGTTTTTTATCATCAAGAAGAAAATCAAATGATTTCTAAAAAAGAAGTGAATATGACTGATGTATTTAAGAGATTGTTAAAAAATGATGACAGCAGTATTTCACATGAGGATATTTTAAATTTTCAAGATTTAAACTTTAATGTTATTCATATTGACAGAAGAGTCAATTCATTGGCAGATAAATTGTCAAAACAATATTTAATTGATTATTACTTATCTGCAAGGGGAAACATTGAAGATATTAAGATGTATAAAAATAAGATTAATTATTTTCATTTTCATGACTTTAAAGATGGTTTGAACAGCACGATGCTTAAAGGTAGTATGAAAAAAGTATTGAATGCCTTAGAAAAAGAGCATATATTTTTTGATTTTATTCCAGCTAATATGCTCAACTCTGGTGATCTTTATGATTTAAATCCATATAAAAAAGAAAAAAATAATCATTTTGATTATCATTGGAAAATCTTAAAAAAAGATGAGCCTTATTATTTATTGATTTCAACTGAAAAAAATATTCTTGAATTCATTAAAATGAATGAACAAAATCCATTAGGGCATTTTATGTCTATTTGGAATGAATATATAGAAAAACATAAAAAATTTGTCTTTTGCTTTAACCCTGATGATATTGTCTTATTTAATTTTTTTATTGAACATCAAAATTATTTAGAAAATAAGGATTTATCACATGTGATTTTACGAGAAAAATTTCAAAAAAAGGTTCAATCATGTGAAGAAATTTTCATTTTTCATCAAAATACCAAATTATCTCGAATAAAAGATTTTAAAAACAAAGAAATTGATACAGAAAAAGCCAATTTTGATGAGGAATCCCCTATCAATCGTTATTTATTTTTATTGGATAAATCTAGACATAGTAAAAAACACATCAATATTTTAATTGGTTGGTCTTTGATTGAAATTTATCATCAGCATAAAGTTAAAATTGATGAAAAGAAAAAAGAAAAAGTTGTTGAATCTTTTCATAAACATTATGAATTATTGAAAAAACATTTTGAAATTAAAGAAAATAACCATGTTCAATCCATTCATCAATCTCTCAAAAAAGAATATGAAAAATCTGTTGTGAATGATTATTTAGGTATGCATAGCGGAGAGGTATCTTTTTTGAAAAAAACGTTGTATAATATTTTCGATGAAATTGGCTTAGATAAAAATTTTCTAGAAGGTAAAAAAAGAAAATCCTACACAAGAATTTTATAAAACAAATACACAAATATCTGAGTAATTTATATAAAAAATTTAAACAAGGAATATATATGAAAATTGGTTTTATTTTTCCCACTTCTCCATTTAATTCAAAAGAAATCGATGATGATTTTAAAGAACAATATGAGCTTTTAAATCAATTTCCAAGATTGGCAGTTGATATTGATGAAATGACTAAGCTCATCAATTTAGATAAAAAGGAATTAAATTCAGAAACATTGTGGATTTATCGTGGATGGATGTTACAAAAAGGTCAATATCAGAAACTTAATCATTTAGTTGAAAAAATGAATGGTCGTTTATTAACCAGTCCTGAGCAATATTTAAACGCTCACCATCTTCCAAATTGGATTGATTCCCTGCAAGAATATAGTATGCCAACAAAATTCATATCTCTTGATGATATGCAAGAAAATAGTGTACAGAAAATAAACTCTATTTTAAATGGTATGAAGGGGGATAGAGTCATGGTCAAAGATTATGTTAAATCTCTCAAAACTGGCTCAGGAAATATTATTCAAAAAGGAGATGATATTTCTCAGAAAATTAATGAAATGATTCATTTTAAAGGCAGCCTAGAAGGAGGTTTGGTTTTTAGACAATATATTGATTTAGCCCCCCACTCAGAGCATCGCTTTTTTGTTTTCAATCAACAACTCCATAGTTCACTAAGCGATCTATCCATTGACCCTCTCAATCTTCCTTTAACAGGCATCTTGGCAATGGCTTATCAAATAAAAGAAAAAATAAATTTACCATTTTACTCTATTGATATTGCATTGACCAAAAATTTAAAACCTGTTTTAATTGAAATTGGTGACGGTCAAGTCTCAGATTATGTTGGATGGGATATTCACAATTTTATTCAAATATTTCAAACAAAAACTCTTCAAAATAAAAAAGGAATTTAATATGTTTAATAAATCAATGATGACAGCTTGTCTTTTGACTCTTTCTCTTTCATCACAAGCAACAGAAAAATCATCTATCTGGTTTACTGCTGGGCAACAAAATAATGCGCCATCTTATTCAATTGGTTTCAAGCAATATTCTGTAGGGATTGAGTTTGGATACATCGCAGACACTGAGTATGGAGGATATCGTTTTGATTACCCAACTTATAATTCTTATCAAATCATTGGTGAGAGAAGTGTTTCTTATCCAACTGGCACAGATCTTTTATTCTTTCATAGAATAGGCGCAATTGAAGCTTATTTTGGTATCGGATTTTATAATCAGCATCAGGCACTTTTAGCGCAAGAAACTTCATCTGGCTATGTCTATACGCAATATACAAAAAATAAAGTCATGATATCTGGTAGCAGTGGCATTAAAGTTGATGTCATGAAAAACTTAAGTCTTTTGGCTGGTTATCATACTATCAGAGGTGCTAATATTGGTTTATCATTTAACTATTGAATTTAAAAAAATTTTATTTTAGGAATATATGTCAAAAAATGCATTTATCATGGTTGGTTATCCTTGTGCTGGTAAAAGCACATTTTTAAAGGAATTTGCCAATTATCTTCAAAAAAGTCATATTTCAACAGGCATTATCAATAATCATAGTGATGTCATTAATGGCGAAAATTTTGAATTAAATAACAATTCTGTTGTTGAATATTATAAAAAAATTCTATCGGGTCATCAAATCAGTCCATCTATGCTTGAATATTATCTTAAAAATATTCAATCTAATGTTTTTGTTTTGAATACAGACCTTTATATTGAAAACATACAAGAAGAAAAAAACTCTTCTTATGGTCAAGTATTTAAACAATTTTCTGAGCATGCTGACAAATTTTATAAAAAATTAAAAACCATTTTATTGAAAGAAAATTGTCATATTCTTTTTGATCAAACCCATTTAAATCCGAAGAAAAGAATTAATTTAATCAATCAACTTCATTCAGAAGGTTTTTCTGTTCATGTTATTTTTATAGATATTTCTTTTGAAGAGTGTTTGAAAAGAAATAAAATAAGAAAAGAACAAATCAACAAATACATTCCTTATCATATTTTGAAAGAAATGGAAAGTTTATTTGTCCCTCCAACAATAAATGAAAGCCCCTTTATTTCTAGTTTATGTCATGTAAATTATTCTACCGATATGCAAATGCATATAAGTTATCAAACGGTTGCACCTAAAATAAAAAATAAAATGTAAAAAAGAGGCTAAGCCTCTTTTTTTTTATCTCTTTTTAATAGAATCTTGAGATTTTTCCACTGAGTCTCCTGATATGAAACCAGGATCTGAGGCATATACGAAATCCTTTGTCATACCATCTTCAAATTGGACAGTCACCTTATAGTGCTTTTCTTTGTTGATTTTCTTATCAATTTGATTACCCGCCACACCACCAGCTACAGCTCCAATCACAGTCGCTAATTTCTTGCCATTACCGCCACCGACTTGATTACCTAAAATACCACCTACCACAGCACCACCAATCGCACCAGCAGGTTTCACTCCCTCTGTTTCTACTTCAAATGTTGCCACATTGACCACTTTGCCATAATTGGGATTGATTTTCTTTTCAACAACTTGCTCTTTTACGGTTTCTATATGAGGAATGAATTGAGCCGTAAATACATCATTGTTTTTTGTTAAATACGCTGTAAATGTTTTATCACTGAGTTTATCGCTTCTTTTTACAACATAACTACCAGAATATGTTCCTGGCTCCGTCTCTATCAACTTGATTTCTCTTTGAACCTTACCTGAAACTAAAAATTTAACTTTTACCTTAGCTTCTTGCTCTCCTTCAACAGAGAAGGTGAGTTTGTCTCCTGCTTGTGGAATATCTTTGAATCCTGATATTTTAAAATCTTGTACCAATGAATCCATTGAAGATATCTTTGTTTCATAAACAACCCTCACATTTGCCATAGAAACAGATGATACACCTAAAAACAAACCAGCAACCAAAATAGACATTAAACTTCTTTTCATAAACTTCCTTTCAATAATAATATAAAATTTTTATTTATATTTTGTCTATATATAACGGTAAAAATATAAAAATCAAGACTTGTTTCTCAATGTTTCATAAAAAAAACTCATTCTTTAATCTGAAGCACTTAACACCGAGCAAAAAACACTAAAGAAGTACCCGTTCCACAAGGAAATGTTGTCCATGAATGCGAAATGCTACAACCCAGAGTTTTTGACAGGCTGCATGATCATTATGCAGCGTGAACAAGCAATTCAATTTGAAGAGAGGAGTGAAAGAAATAAATCAAAAGGGTCGTTTTATGTGCATGTATTTCAAATAGGATGAATTTCTGTTCTTATAGATTATTGTTGTAATACTTCAACGCGAAAACTGTATTTAGTAGCTGTCTAAGTATTTATTATGATGATTTTTTTGATAAAATTATGAGAATAATATATAATAATATCCATCATCAGGAGAATTCAATGACAAATAAAGAAAAAAAACGCTATTTGGGTATAATGGGCACTTGTGTAATCGCAAATGTAATTCTTTGGCTCATTTATTACTTCAGATTGTGGTAATCACTAACTTAAGTATGCCATAATTATGAGACATATATTCAGGTTTAGCACCCAGCAATTCAATCTCTATCGTTCTCTTCATACGTGAGACTGTTGGCACTTCAGTTCAAGCTGTCTTTTGCTATTAAACCCCCTAAGTTCAATGTGGTTTTTACGAACGGATTGCGCATCGAAGGGAGCGACACGAAGAACAACGTTCAACATTTCCTGAGGCTGACTCAAGAGGCAAAAACGGTTTTTACATTGAGTGTAATTTAAGCTTCTTATTTTATTTTGATTGCAATCCTTGCTATCTTTTGATATCATCATACTCATAATATGGAGATATTATGAAACTATCCATCACAGGTGCAGATAATTTGGTTGATGTCAATGATCTTAAAAGATTAGCAAGTAAGCCATATACTTTTGAATTGGAATTAGCTATTCTATTAATGCAAGAGAAACAAGGTGTCTTGAGATATCCAACATTTGAATGGAGACAATCCTTATATCAAAAAATCGCTAAAGAAAATATGGCAATTCATCTTTGTGGGAAAGATGTTTTTGATGAAATTCTGCAAGATGATTTTGAACAAAGCATTCTCTTAAAAGAATTGAAATCAGTCAATAGAATCCAGATCAATATCAACGCCAGAAACGATATTTTCTCTCAAGAGCAAATTCATTCAATTTATCAAAAATTATTAGACCATGATTTAACCATTATTTTGCAATATCACACAAGAAGTCATGAATACATCAATGACTTTTTAGATAGTCATTCATCTAACAAAATTCATATTTTATTAGATGAATCTTTAGGAAAAGGCATGACTCCCGATCATTTCATGATTCCTGATTGTTTTTATAACTATACTTCACACATTGGTTTTGCTGGAGGTATTGCTCCTCATAATCTTCAAGATATTCATAAAGAGGTAAAAAAATTAAATCACCCACTTTATTGGCTAGATCTTGAAAGCGGTGCAAGAACAAACAATGTTTTTGATTTAATTAAAGTTTATCAATTGTGTAAGGAAATGAGTTAATGATTATGAAAAAATTTTATATTTATATTTTTCTTTTATGCTGTTGTTCAATTTTTTATAGCTTTTTATCACCAATTCAATATTTTGCATTTGTGGGAATAGTTTTTATCGTTGCTTGCATCATAATGATTTTATGGTTATTTAAAAAAATTTTTGTTTATTATTTTTAGTGCCTGTTACTAAATAAACCAATGCATAAATTTTTAAATTTAGGCTATCAAAACAATTGTGAAAATATAAAAAGCTTGTTTCACAATGATTTAAAAATAAAATTGTGTTATTGTCAATGAGGTTTTACTTCATTTAATTTGATCAATTGGTTCAAATTATAAATATTAATCAATCCTTGGAAGATCATATCAATCATTTTTCTGCTATAAAAATGAAGTTGTTTGAGTATTCTTCAAGATTTAAGAATGGCGAAGACATGCTCTACCTTGATTCATTTGAAAAGAGATTTTTTTTCAGCAAGATTGGCCGCTTGCATTCACACATTGTGAAACATGCCTAAAGTTGATAAAAATCTTATTTTGTCTCATTTATTTTTTAAAAATAAAATATTTTCATTATATTTTTACAATACTTTTATGTTTCTCTTCCAAATTTAAACTCTGCTCCATTTGTTCATTGATTTCATTAAAATCAATGAGTTTAGGATTCTTATTGTCAAAAATATTGTGTAATTCTTTTATAAAAGTATGTCTATTTTTTGATTTAAAAAAATATGGAATAACAATATCAACCATCTCTTTGGTTTCAAAATTTTTATTCAAAAAAGTGATTTCTTTGACATGCTCAGGAAAAGCATTGTCTATTGTAAAATAATGAATAATCTTTTCACAATATTGTTCAAATTTTTGCACATCTTGATTTTTAGATGGAAATCTTTCCTCTGTACATTCCTTATCCAACACACCTTTTTCATATAAATCCATTTTTAATTTTTTAGAAACTGCGCCAATGATTTCATTGCGTAATTTTTTAAAAATATAATCATTCTTTAAAATTTCTTGCATTTTTGAATTTTTTAAACATTCAAAAAATTCTTTTTTTCTTTCATAAGATAATTGCTCTAAATAATCCAATAAATATTGACTTATTTTTTTTGATTGCGTTTCATCGCTTTTTTGTACATGCAAATCACACATTTGTATGAATGTTTCCGAAGATACTTTATTGGCATTTTTAGAAGCTATGAGAATCAAATCCAATATGTCTAAATGCTCATACACAAAAGAGATAGGATATACTTTATCTTTTTTGATCAAATCTTTTGATATACATTCTGTGAACTGATGAAGATATTCTTGAAACAAAAAGTCATCAAAACTAGTTTCTTTTTTTGAAAATCTATTGAAAATTTGCTTAAATAAAGCAACCTCTTTATGATTTTCAAAAATCTCTAAGCGAATAGGTGAAAAATAGTCTTTATGCCTGATGTCTTCTTCTAAAATAACAGGATGCTTATCAATTTCACGAGTGATAATTTTATATATTTTTTCACAAGTATAAGAAATGTCATTTATTTTCATTGTACAACTCTAATTTATTTATCAATCTATCGATTGCCATCTATATTATGATACATGACAATCATTATAAATCAATTGTTTTTCGACAAATAACTAAAATAATTAAATACTTTTTATTTTTTTCATTAATCAAATGTATTTTTTAATTGTTGTTCAATAATTGTTTTACTTTTGATATACTCTTTCACTTGAATTTGATGGTTTTTGTCTCTTTCTACAACCCTCTTTTGAGTTCGTTTTTGCTCTGTTAAAACCACGGCAGTTTGTGACTCCATATGAATAATCAAATGATTCATGAAAGGATTATCTGATTTTGAAGCAATTCTATAAACAAAACCACCTTGTTTTTCAATAAAATCAAGAATTTTTTTCTCTTCTTCGGTAATATCTGAAAAATTAAATTTTTGAGCATGTCTTTGAATCACCTCATTGATTGCACCTATGATTTTATGTTTGTACTTTAATTGATTTAATAAATCTAAATCAGCGTCCAAAAAATCAATTGAATTATTGACCAAATCACCATACATACTGGTATTGGCTCTCATTTTTTTATAGTAATCTCTACATTGAACAATGAATTTATCTCGTGACTCATCATCTAAATCTTTAGATTTTTCAAGAGCATTTAATTTTTTTTGATGCTGCACTAAATCATCTTTTCCTGATAAGAAACAAGATGCAATCAGTTGATGCATAAAATTAAGTTTTTTGAGGTTTTCTTCTTTTGATTCATATTTTAATAGTTTGTTGATTTTTTCTAAAATACTATCTGTTATCTTTGCATTTTTATCATCGTTTGCAGGTACATTATCAATCAGAGATAATTCATCATCTATTTTCTTAATCATCATTTTATCTGTTAAAGAAATTTCTTGCTTGATAAAGTTCATATATGTCCTTTTATACTTTTCTTATTATAAAAATAAATTCATCATAATTCAACAGGATTGTTCATTCATCTTAAAAAAAATTTTGAATTTGAGGAATGATTGTCATTTCAAACCATTTCATCATTTTTTCATGGAAAAATAATCCATAAATCACAAACATCCAAATCATCAAAATAGAGACCATCATTCTTGTTTTTTTTTGCTCTTTTATATTTTTCATAGTTGTACCACCACCTCTCCAAAACCAAATGGTTTTCTACCACCCTGTGTTAAAATCCAACCAACTGGAATATTGGGGGCTGCAATATTTCCTGAGACATGTCCATCTGTCATAAATAAAATAGCATCTGGCTTGATTTTTTTAAATATATTGAATGCTTCACTGAACTCTGTGCCTCCCCCTCCACCTAATTTAGCAATTCTGTTACGAGATACTCCCACATAATCATACATTGCGACAACTTTGGTATCAACTTCCAACACTTTAATTCTACTTAAACCCTTGATGGCATCTAATTGCGCCATGAATTGAGAGAATTGCTTATAACTAATGCTTCCAGATACATCTACGCCAACGACAATATTCAAGTCCAAAACATTTTTACGCTCCATCACTTGCTGCGTCAGCATGGCACTGTTCATGGCTGTATTGTCTTTGTATTTTTGAATATTTTTAAGAAATTCTTGTGCATTTTTCATGATAAATCCCTTTTTTAAAAATTTTCATTCATTTTTCAATGAATGCAATTATATCATAAAATCAAAAAAAAGGAGATTTTTTAAAAAAATATCTTGACTTCATCAAAACAATTTTTATATAGGATTTGAAAACAAATTTTTTTGTTTTAAAACTTACCAAAAATAATCTTAAATTAATAAAGGAATAACATGACTGATTCATTGACAGAAGGTCAAGATTTTGACCAATTAGAAAGCGTTCTCTATTTTTTAGACCCCTGGGTTGGAAACATTGATAATCAAAAACACACTATCGATCTTCATTTAAACAAGATCTGTAAACACAACAGAGATGATTTGAGAATCTATGTTGCTGGACATGAAAAATTTCAAGCCTACATCATTGAGAAAAAATACAATATTCACTATATAGCTATTCCTGAAGTTTTTGAAGAATCTGAAAGAGCTTCAGTCGTTGAGCGTAGAATTTTATCTGTTGTGAAACCTCAATTGATTTTATCATATGAGGCTAATACCGAGTTTTTACAATCCATTTTTAGAAATATTCCAGTTTACTCTGAAAGCTGGGGCGCATTAAGCAGATTTCCTTATCCAGCCATGATTCATTTTGATGAAAAAGGTGTTTATGAAAAATCAACACTTTGCACACATAAAGATATTTATCAAAAACATATCATTGGTGGAGAAGAAATAAAGGCTTTGCATGATATACGCACACACAGCATTTTATCATTGTCTAAAACATTACCTGATATTATCTTAAATGCTGTTCAAAAATTAGAAGGTAAAACAAGATATTTACTTCCATTACAAGCAGACAATCACATTTCTTTTGATAATTGCTGTGATTGGAAAAATCACAAAAGCATGCTTGTCAATATTTTGGATAACTTGTCACCTGATGTTGATTTGATTGTCACTCAACATCCAGATATTTCACAAAAAGTTATTTCTGACATTGATGTTTCTCATTTAAGAAGCAAATATAAAAATTTCATATATTTTAATGAATTAGAGCAAACTCCTTTTGTTTCACAATGGTTACTTCTTTTTGTTGACGGCATCATGACTGTTTCTTCTGGTCTTGCTTTTCAATCAGCACTTTTAGGATTACCAGTTGTTGCTCTTGGTAACGCACACATTAACGCTGTTGCAAGTTTAGAAAAAACAGTGGGAGAAGGATTATCTGATTATTTTACAAGAGTAAATCAATTTATTTTATCTGAAACAGACTCAAAGGCTGATGCTGCTGTTTGGAAATTCTTGACTCAAAATATTTTCTTGGATGAATATATGTTTGATCAACCTTTATTCCTTGATAGCATTCATCGTTTGATCAATGCTCAAGAAAAAACATACTTGCCAACAGAATATGCAACAAAGTTCAAAAAATGGTTCAGACATCAAACTTTAGAAAAATTCTTGAATGATAGAAAAATTCCTTTCCATAGTTATCAAATCTTGGAAAAAGCAGCAGAATGTAAAGCGTTGAGCTTTGACTTATTTGACACGCTTGTTGAAAGACCCTTCTTTGATCCACATGATTTATTCATGATGGCTGAATTCAAAGTTCGTCAAGCTGTTGAAAATAATTCACTCAAATACTTCCAATATAGAAGAAAAGCTGAAGAAGAAGCAAGAAAAGCAAGAAATTGGAATGAAACGACTTTAGAGCAAATCTATTATCAATTCCAAAAACTCACAGGACTTAATGATCAAGAAATTGATATCATTAAAGAAATTGAGTTAGATATGGAAGAAACTGTCTTGACCAGAAAAGATAAAATTCATAGAGTTTTTAACTGGGGTAAAAGAATGGGTAAGGTTGTCAGCATTATTACCGATATTTATCATGATAAACCAACTATTGAAAGATTTTTAAATGCTGTAAAAATTAAAGGTTATGATTATTTATATGTTTCTGCTGACTTGGATATGAGAAAACACGATGGCACCATTTATCCATTATACTTGAAAGACATGAAGGTCAAGCATGATATCACAATAGATAATTACAAAAACTTGCTTCATATTGGTGATAATCCTACTGCTGATATCAAAATGGCCTTAGAGTATAAAATGAGAGCACATCACATTCATAAAAGTTCAGACCTTTTCAGACAGTCTCAATTGGGTAAAATCTTCTCCCCCAATATCAATAAGCGTTGGGTCACTGACTCTATCGTGATGGGAATGATTTCAAATAAACTCAATGAAAACTTATCTGATGATTATAAAGAAAGCTTATTTGGTAACAAACTTCATTCATTCGGCTATATTGCTGGCGGTGTTATGATGATGTCATTTGTTCAATATGTCATTGAAAAAATCAAGAATCAGCCTAAAGGCCAAGAATTTGAAAAAGTTGCTTTCGTAGCAAGAGATGGTTATATTTTCAAGGAAATCTATGACTTGTTAAAAACTACAGATGGATATAAAGACTTACCCCCTTCTGAATATCTTGTTTTATCAAGAAGAGCAAGTGCATTAGGTTGCTGCTATAACATTGAAGACTTGAAGAGATTGTTGCATTTGTCTTTCGGTGTACAACAATTATCTGAATTCTTGATGAATCGTTTTGGTACAGATATCAACTTGATTCCTGCAAAAATCTTGAAAAAGCATCATTTCAACAAAAAAGATGTCATTAATTATGCAACAGATGTTGGTAGAGTTTCTAAATTCATTGAAGACATCAGCGACATCATCTTGGAGCGTTGCGCACAAGAAAGAGCAGGTTTGACTAAGTATTTCGATGAATTAAATATCAAACCTGATACAAAAATGTGCTTGGTAGACATTGGATACTCTGGCACTATTCAGCAAAACATCAATAAGTTATTTGGAAGCTCTTACGCTGGATACTACATGTTGACACATGAAGCACCAAGACACTTAATGGATGGCACCATCTTCGAAGGTTGGTTAGCAAGCTATGATGAACAAAGATCAGCAAACTACAATCCTATCAATGACTACATTTTCTTCTTTGAAACATTGTTGTCTTCTGCTGACCCATCTATTACCAGCTACACAGTTGATAAAAATGGTGATTTGGTCAAAGAGTATCAATATGCAGAAGATGAAAATGTTCGCGTGAAATTCATTCAAGGTACTCATGAAGGAATCATGGATTTTGTTAAAGATTATTGCAAGATATTTAATAAATATACAGGTTACATCAACTTCAGTCAATCTCTTGCCATGAATGTTATTTTCAAATTGGCTCAAAAACCATTGAAGGCAGATGCAAAATTATTCTTGCAATTAAACATTGAAAACAAATTTGGGGGCGGTGATGCATCATTGATTTATACACACCCCGATATGTTTAAAACACCTACTGAGCAAGTTAAACAAACGATTGTCAATAAGAGTCAATGGAAAGAAGGAGCGAAAGTATTATTGGATTTGGTCCCCGATCAAGGCAATAAAATGACACCTTTACCTGCTATTGCACCAGTTGTTGCCCCTGTCGTTGCAAAACCAGTGCCAGCACCAAGTGTTGCTAAGCCACCTGCACAGGCTGTGGTCGTAGCCAAGCCTCCAGCACAACCAGTAGTGACACAAGCTAAACCACCTGTTGCAGTCAAACCTGCTAATGGCAATACTGTCAACTTTACTGATAGTCAACAAGTTGAAGTCAGTGAATTGAGCCCATTTCAGAGAAAAATGGCAAAACTCAAACGTGACCCAAGAGCATTTTTCGAAGACTCCAAAAATCCTTTATTAAACAAAATTGGTAAGTTTATAAAATAATTGGAGCATAAAAAAAGAGGGTATAAAAACCCTCTTTTTTTATTTTCAAACCAAAAGCTCTTTGAAGTTAAAATCTTTTCTTTGCTTGTTAGGCGCGACTTTCACCATAATAGTATTCTTACCATTCACTTTCTGATAAGTGTAGACTTTATCTGCATCAATGCTGATACAATCAGCACCATAAAACTCAACTGTTTCAAGTTTTGTGGTATCCATCCAGTCTTTGTCCAAAGTCCAATTAATTTCGAAATTTTCCGCATTGAAACTGCTGTAGCGTGAGAAATTCTCAAATTGCTTGGCAGTCAAACGTTTTTGATTAATAATCATGTCAATGATTTCATACTTGACTTCCCAAGTAGGCTTCATATTCAGATATTCAATAGCATCTTTGGCACTTTCACCAAAACGATTCATTTCCTCAACAATGGCTTGCAACATGTCAAAACTGAAACAATCAAAAACAGAAGCAATTTGGAAAATATTTTCCATTTCTTTCTTGTCTTCAAGATTTTCTTGACAATATTGTTCGATGATATCACGATCAATCGTATCGAACTTAAAATGATACAAAATTCGACCAGGACGGTTCATCATAAATTCATTGACATTATGATTGTTTGAGGTAAACAACCATAGTGTTTTCGCCTCACAAGCACTGCTCATCATACTGAGCATATTTTCTTGAGGATTTTGCCCCTCTTCATCTTCTTTGTTTTTGAAACGTTTCTCAAATTCATCAATGAAAACAACCTTAGGTTGATGAATTCCCTTGAGAAATTCCTCAAAATTCGTACCTGAAAAAGCCTGATTCACACGAATGACAATAGAGCCGTTTGCAATGGCTTGTTGACAAATCATTTCAGCCATTTCTGTCTTTCCAGTGCCTTTCGTGCCAGAAATCAAAACACCCGTATTTTGAGGACGCTCCTCATAGGCACGCATGACTCGTGATACTTTCTTGGGAATTGATCCATAAATTTTCTTTTCTTGATAATTCAATTCAGAACGAGAAAGAAAAAAACCAGCCTTTTAAAAATTCAAAGTATAGTTCGCTGGCATCAATGAATGAATCAGTGATGAGCCTTGCACTTGGAAGAAATTACCTGCGAGTTCGCTAAACATAATATGACCTCATTGTTGAATTGACATGATTATAACAAAAATTTAGACAACATAGTGTTGTTATTCTGCAAATTTTTCCCAATCTTCTTGAAACTTATTTTTTAGTTTATTGAGATAACTTTCAGTTTTGATTTTTGACATCCAAACATGATTTCCATGTTTATTGATTTCTTTTGCAACACCTTTGAAAATGCTCCCCTCATCTAATTCAATCGCTTTTCCATCTGCATCCAAACATTCATTTTTGAATACACGTTGAATCAAGTTGACATTGAAATTATCCTGAAAAAGATATTTTGCTGTAAAATTTTCACCTTTGGTTAAGTCAATGAATTCTTTGGGAGGAATAAATCCCTTTTTCATCAAATGAATATCAAATAATTTTAACTGAAAATCATCATTTTCATCATGCGTTCCAGCAAAACTATGAGTGCCAAAAAATTCACAAAATACAGTGATTCTCTCAGTATTTTTATACTGTTTTCCCAAATAATCTTTTAATAGTAGATTCAGCTTATCCTCTACACACTCTCTAAATAAATCGATTGATTTACCCAAAATAGGTGTGTTGGAATCAATCATCTGAGTGCGACTGCCAAATTTGCTCCAACCAGTTTTGTGATTAAACTCAAAACGCATGTTAGAGCCATCGTACTTATAAAAAATGTAACCTGGAAAGCCTAATGGAGTTTGCCTAGAGGCCATGATAGAGTGATATTGCAACATATGATCCCTTTATAAATGTAAGTTATATATGAATCCGAAAGGATTCATTCATCTAAAATTTTTTTTAAATTTACATTTAGTAATTCAGGAAGAACATGTTTTTTTACTCCATTGATATTATTTTCATGATGATATATCATCTCATTAAAAATGTCAATTTATTTTTTTTTGGTCTTAGTACTGTCCATTTTGATTGTGTTAAAAAATTTCACAACCGTCTATCAATTTTCAAATTCTACAGTACTATTTTGAGCTAAATGCGCTATCTTTTTTCACAGACATATTTCACTTACCTGTCGCTACCATAAATACATGATTCATGTCTAAAATATTACATTCTTTGTTTCAAGCCATTCAAATAAATTTTAGATACTTCCAAATCATTCATGATTCTTTTTTGGTCAGTTAGATGTATAATTTTTAATCCTTCTTTAATTTCATATAAATTTTCTTCAATACAAGTGATAATATCTTTTTTGTCTTTTTTTATTTCATGAATGAAGTTCACATCAATTCTTTTTACTTTATCAATGATTTCATCCAAATTTTTATTATATGTATTGATATAAAATATTTCTTGTGTTGTGAGAGTTTGAGATTTTTCAAGCTTATCAAATAATTCGTCTATTTCTTTCATAGATTTTTTTAATTTTTCATTAAAATCAAATAAATTAATCTTTGTTTTATCATTGATATTGTATTCAATGACTTTATCACTTAATTGCTTAATTTTTTCATTGGTCTCCATAGGAGACAATAAATTTTGTTGTTTGTGAATTTCATTGCCAATATGTTTAAACTTTAATAAATCACTACCATATGATCCAATTAAATTGAGTATGAAAGGATTGATTAATTTAATTTGATATGTTTTAGATATATCCTTTAAAAAATCATAAAAATAATAAAGATTTTCAATCATATAATTAGGATGATTATTGTCATATAATTTATATAAAATTTTCTTATTGGCATCATTCAATTCAGATTGTTTTCTCCCACTATAAGTATAACTCAGAATACAAGATTGAATCTTTTCATTTTTTGACATTAAAAAATCATCCTTAACAACCTCATAGTAATTAATTGATTTTTTATCTGTTAAATATGCATTGATTGATTTCATCAAAAACATGTTGCACCCCAAATAAATATTTGTTTGAAAATCAATTGATTCTAAACAATAAGGATCTTCTTTAAATTTTTCTAAATTTTTTATTAATTTAGGATTAACAGCATTTTTTAAATTAGCCAATACATCTTGTTTAAATAAACCATCTATTTTTTTTGAAATGGGAATAAATAATTCTCTAAAATAACCACAAGGATAATCTTCTGGTTTGAAAATTTTCATTTCTTCTAATGTAGAAACTCGAATACCTTTAAGCATGGTCATTTCTTCATAATCAAAATATGATAGCTTATGACCTTTTTCATGAATTTTTTTTAAGGTATCATAATTCAAGTTATTAATGAGTAAATTTTCAATAATTTTTTTATCATGATTAACATCTATCACGATAGATTCTATCTTTTCTTTTTCTTCTTTTGAAAATAGTTTTAAAAAATTCATTTTTTATTCCTATAAAAACATGTTTTATATTAGACAACTTTCCAAACATATGATATAATCATATCATTAAAATTAAAGAAAACAATGATTTTTGAAAAAGTTAAAGAACTTGATGATAAGAAATTTTTTAGAACAACTGGTGTGTTAAAAGAAAATTTCATGAAATTATCTGCTATTTTAACTAAAGATAAGCTAAATAATAAGAAATTAGGCGGAAAACCTTCGGTTTTAAGCTCAGAAGATCAACTTATATATTAATTCCTTTTAACGCTAGAATATTACAGAGATTAAATGAAGATTCATCAAACATAAAAGATATATTTTTAACTTTAGAAACATCCCAAGTTGAGATATTGCCATTGAAGTTAGAATTTTGAAATAAATAAGAGATATCTATTACACGAGATACATCTAAATGATTTAAATTACAATTATTTCCATACTTTTGACATTTATTTTTAATTAATTGTTGTCAATGTGCTTTATCTTTCATAACAATAGTTTCCTTGGGAATAAAATCAGTCATTATTTGTTCATTGATTTTCAAAAAATTATTCATATTCATTTTTTCGTTTATATTTTATTGCTTTTAATTTTTTTATCAACCTCAATCACACTTGATAATTTTAGAAAATCTTCAATCTGTTTTTTTTCTTTTTGAGCGTGATAATTCAAATAAGCGTTGATTCTTTCTTCTTGGGTTGGTAAATGCCAATAAGGTAATTTCTCTTCTTTTTGTAATTGGGAATATTCAAACATATTATTCATTTCACCTACATTAGTGATATTCCATTGCGAGACATCTCCATTAAATTTTGAATTTGAAAACATACCAAGCATATTTTTAACATTAGATACTTTCCATTGAGATATATCTTGATTAAAAAACGATTTTGAAAACATTTCATTCATGTTTTCAACTTGAGAAACATCCCATTTTGATATATCACCATTAAAAGAGCTTGCGCAAAACATTAGTGACATATTCTCTACACTTGAAGTATCCCATTTTGATATATCACCATTAAAAGAGCTTGCGAAAAACATTTGTGACATATTCTCTACATTTGAAGTATCCCATTTTGATATATCGCCATTAAAAGAGCATGCGCAAAACATTTGTGACATATTCTCTACATTTGAAATATCCCATTTTGATATATCGCCATTAAAAGAGCATGCACAAAACATTTGTGACATATTCTCTACACTTGAAGTATCCCATTTTGATATATCTCCAGTAAAGATACATGCATAAAATAAACAAGCCATATTTTTGACTTTGGATGTATTCCATTGAGATATATCGCCATCAAATTTAGAGTTCATGAACATTGCACTCATATCTTTCACATTTTTCGTATCCCAATGAGAGATATTTCCATTAAATGAAGAGCAAAAAAATAACATTGACATATCAGTAATTTTAGATACATTGATATGATTTAAATCACACTGATTTCCATTTTTTTTAATTTCTTGATTGATTAATTCTTTTAGATGATTTTTATTTTTAGCTTTTATGACCATATTTTATTGGAATGATGAAATCATTTTTAATGATAATGTTTTTTTTCAAATAACCAAAGTATTTTTTTTACAGTCATGAAAAATTTCTTGCTTTTTTCAAGAACTTGTTTAAAATGAAAAAATATTAAAAATAGGTTGTTGTATGAAAATTGTTAATATCAGAAAAGGCTTTGCAACTAATTCAAGCTCTAGTCATTCTATTTTAGAGCTTCCATTAAATCAAAAAGTCAATGAAGATTTTGATCATTCAGATTTTGGTTGGAGTCATTTTACTTTAACTCAATCCTCTACAAAAGAGCAATATTTGCAAAGCTGCCTTTTTATATCTATGCGTCAAATTCTTGGTTTAGAAAAAACTCAAGAATATTTTATCAAAGAGTTTGGTCTTCAACTCAATGAATATAATGAGTTAGATGCTCCTGATGTTGATCATCAAAGTCAATTAACTTTTCCTGCAACATGGGATGGCAAAGATATCAATTCAGAATTTTTACAAGATTTCAGAGAATATCTTTTAAAAGAAAACGTGATTATTTTAGGTGGAAATGATAATACTTCTGATAATCACCCACTTTATCAAGAAAATTTAGAAATTTTAAAAGAAATACCCAAGGAAAAAAACTCAAAAGATTGGGTTGCTAAAAAAAACAATCATGATTGGGTTTTGTTCAATCGTGCATCTGGCTTAAAAATTAGAATGAGTCTAGAAAATGGTGAGATTGTAGAAAAAGGCTCCACACCTGAATTAGCAGATATTAAAATCACAGATTTTTGTCCTTTTGCTTGTGAATTTTGTTATCAAGATTCTACACTAGAAGGCAAACATGCAAAACTTGAAAATATTAGATTTATTGCTCAAGAAATGGCTAAAAAACAAGTTTTTGAAGTGGCTTTAGGAGGAGGAGAAACCACACTTCACCCTCAATTTAAAGAAATAGTGCAAGCATTTCATGAGAAAAACATTGTCGTTAATTTTACAACAAAAAATCTTTTGTTTTTTAAACAAAAAATTGCACAAGAAATATTGCCAATGACGGGAGCTATTGCTTTTTCTATTACCTCCACCAAAGAAATTAATCAAGTATTATCTACAATCCGTCACTCTTCTCTATCCAATGATGTTAACTTGTCTTCTTATCAAGAAAAAGCAGGTAGAATTAATTTTCAATATGTGATGGGAAGCACTGATTTGAATGAATTCAAAAAAATCATGAAACTTTTGGAAAAAGAAGATATTAGAATTACTTTATTAGGTTACAAAGAAAATGGTAGAGGAAATGACTTCATTCCTCATGATTATAAAAACTGGCTTGATGTCATTCAAAAAACCAAAGCACTTGTATCAATTGACACAGCTTTAGCCAGTGAATTTGAAAAAGAATTATTGGACTTAAAAGTCAAAAAAGAAACCTTCCATGTGAAAGAAGGAGGTTATAGTTTATATATTGATGCCGTTAAAAATAAAATGTATCCAAGCTCTTATATAGGCTTAGAACAAGAATTTGATTTTGATAATAATTGGTTGCATCATTGGTCAAGTATGTTGGTACAACCTGTAAAACCCAAAAATAAAATGAGGATATCTAGTGTTTAAAAAAAGCAGCCATTTAGGCTGCTTTTATCATAATCTAACCATTCTATCATCTGACCCCATACAAACAATTTGTAAATCTTCTATTTTCAAATTTGAGATAAAATCTAAAAAATCTTCTAATTCTAATAATTTTAAGTTATTTACCAATTCTTTTTTAATTATTTCTAAAACATCTTTTTCCACCACTGCTTTGGTTGATTGATGAATAGCAATAAATCCATCACCATGACATGTCTTTTTTTGGTCTATGTTGTAAAAATTCAATGTTGTAATTTTTCCTTGAGCGGTTTCCAAGACCTCAAAAAAATAATCCAATTTTGAATTAAAATCAACTTTCTCTTCTTGATATTTTTGATCCAGATATTCAAAAAATTTTGTTAATAAAACTCCATAAAAATACATAAAAATACTCCTTCATCATGACATTGATTATAGCAAATAAAGTGAAAAATGCTGTATTTTATCTACAACAAGTTTCACTTTATTTATATTTATTGTGCATAATTCACAGCTTCGAAGATCATTCCAAGCATACTATGATCAATAGGAGTATGAAATAAATCTTTCATAGCAACAACTTTCACATACGTTCTTTCAGTGTCTTGAACCTCTCCAAGAGCTTCTTTTTGCTCACATAAAAATTCAAATTCTTCTCTGTTCAGATGCACTAAATAAGGATGAGCACGATGAATGGACAATGTGGCAACCAATTGACGTACAGGCAATTCAATAAAACGATGGACATCTTTAATAAATAAACCAGTTTCTTCACCCAATTCTTTGGCAGCATTTTCTTTGGGGTCAACTCCAGGCTTGAATGAACTTCCTCCTGGTAGCTCCCATACATAACCATCTGTGTTATTAACAGGTGTTCTAAATTCTTTGATTAAAACAATATGTTTTTGTCCTGATTCATCTTCATAAATTGGGATGATAGTAGAAATGTCTTTACGTGAAAAAATAAATTCATTATATTTGACTCTTTCCTCTTGAGCAATCCACACATGCACATTCATGATGAAGGCAAACAAAATATGTTGGGTCACACCACCATTTCTCACAGGAATCGTGTGAATGTATTTCAGTTCAGCAAAATCAAGACGATTATCTGCTTTCTTAACATGGCTATACCAATTTTGAAATTCTTGGGTATTCCAAATCAAAAGAGGAATATACACCTCACCAGCTTCTCGATATGACCCCGAACCTACCATCTTGATGGCTGCACCAATTGTATCCTCCAACGTGTTGTATCTTTGAATTTCATTTAAATCAACTCTCTTGTCGAGATAATTGCACTTTTCAGCATCATCGGGGCGTCCATAGACCATCTTACCACAATCAAGATCTTCACCAAATTCAATGTTGGTAGTAAATCCTGGCATGTCTTTTTTAATGTATCTTTCGACCCAAAACAAGTTAACATCTGCCATATTGCGAGCCTTACACTCCCACTGCACTTGATTATCATAATCCCACACAGCAGGTTGACTATCTTTGGTCATTTCATCATATTGGGCTTGCGAAATCAGCTTGGTGCTGTAATCATTTTCTTGACAATACTCAAAGTAATTCTTTAAGAATATTTTATGAATGATGGGCAGAAAAACTGTCCCATCATAACCCATGTCTTCGAGATGACGAATTGCTTTGATTTTCCAATCAAAAACAGAATTATTTCTGGGAGATGGCCCAGCTAAAAAAATAGATTTTTGAATGCTGAAAGGAAAGTCTTGATCAGAAAAAATAATATTCATGTTTTGCCTCTGGTAATAGTTTAATTCTAGCACAAAATTTCATTTTTTTCCTTGAAAATATTGCAAAAATACAACATTTAATGATTTTTCCAATTCTTTCCAGTCTTCTAATCCAAAAACATCGATATAAGGATATTTTATCTTTTTTAGCAAAGATTCATGTGTCCAACCACTTTTATAGGCTGTTCTTTGATAATTATACCAGTCTACACATAAATTATGTTTAAAGCAGAAGTCAAGTTGTGATTCTAAATCAATTCCACAACCAGTAGTGACATAAAAAAGGTCAAAACCATAAATCATCAATTGATTTTTTGAATTGATGCCACTGAGTCGTAACCCATAATGTTTTTTGTAGTTGGGGGGAAGCTCTCCGTGCGGAGAAAAAGACAAGATTTTGCAGGGAATTTTTTCATCGCCATAATTAAAAATGAGCCTGGAGATGAGTTGGTGGTGCTCAAGAGATAAAGTTGTCATTTCATTCATGCGTTTAGCGGTGTCATAGCATCCTCCTATAAAAACCTCATTTTATCTGCTCGAATCTTTCAAGTCAATAGCTCATCATAAGTTTTTTCTCATTTCTTCATCATATGAAATAAAAAAATTATCATTAAAAAAGAAAAGCCTTAAAGACTTTTCTTTTATGCTGATTCAAATATTTATTTTAACGACTTTCTATAGCCCCCAAATCTAAAATATCTTTAATTACTTTATTAGTTAATTGTCCAGAAGATGATATTTCTTTATTTACATCAAACTGATTTGATTCTGTTTTGATGATTGATTTATTGATAACATTTTGTGTAATAGGTTTAAAATTGATATCAACTGCTGAGGTGCTTCCACTGATTGTGTTTGTATCAAATACTCTTAATGTATTTCCACCATAAGCTGCTCTTAAAAAGTTATTATCAATATAAATGGGTCCATTGGGCGTCCAAGATGAACCCACAGTATCATTTTCTAATGTTCTAATATCAACGCCTGTATCAGACCATAAAATATTATTCCAAGCATGAACAGTTTCATCTGTTGTTGATACTCTAAACAATCTTATTTTTCCAGTCCCAATCACAGTATTATTATAAAAATACAAGTTACCCTTTCTAAATAAATCCTCCCCCCAATTTGCACCAGGAGTACTACCAAAATGATCTCCACCATAATGCACAATTGCTCTTGAACCACTGTTATTTAACAATAAATTACCATACACATAAGTCTTTCTATAATCTGGATTATTTGCTGCTGTTACTGGAAAATCTTCTGCCTCAACTAAATCCAAAGAATGTGCCCCATTTTCAATTTTATTATATCTAATGACAGTTTTAATTGACCTATCTTTCACAGAATTACCTAAAGCACCAGATCTTAAAGGACCATAAACATTACCTTCTATTGTCATACCTATGCCCTGAGTATAAGTCGTATGTTCTAAATAACTACCCGATATTCCATGCCCCCACATGTTGTTTTCTTTAATTAATATATTTCTACTTTGTGCAAAATCTCCCTCATCTGTTGATTTTGTGAAAATTGCCATTTGACAATCACTGATTTCATTGTCTTTTATAGTAATATTCAAGCCTCTTTCAATCCATATACACGCACCAAACGCTGCATAATTTTTGGTCAATCCCTTTGTATCCGTAAACGTATAATTCGGATGCCCCCTTCTAATTGCAAGTCCATCAATTTGTATATTAGCAGGATAATCTGTCCAATTCTGAGATGCTAATTGTTTAACCACAATCATTGATCTTTCCTGATGAATTGCACTGACTGAATCACTGCTTCCATATAATTTATCTAATTCAACTCTACTGACTGCTCCTTGCCCATCTATCTCTGGCCTTTCTCCATTTGGACCCTTGACTCCACAAATTCTCACAGGTTGCTGATTTGTTGCTTGTGCAGCAATCATAAATTTTCCTTTATATGAAGAATCCTTATAAAATATTCTCACAGTATCACCAGATTTTAAATTCTCCCAAGGAACTTGCTCTAATGCGGTATATGCCTTTCCTGGTCCCACTTGATAATCTATTCCTGTAGATGGTAAGCAGTTATTATTGATACTGACCACAGGATTACTTGGTGCTGGTGAAGGATTTGGATTGGGAGAAGAAGCAGGAGGAGAAGTTGGCTTGGGTGTTTGCTCTGTCACCGTAGATTCATTACTGACAACATCTTGTGTTTTTGTTTTATCTCCTCCACCACATGCAGTGAAAAAGATAGGTAAACTTAAAATTAAAATTGATTTCTTCAAACTCATTTATACTCCTTAAAACATTTTTCAATATATTATATTTTTTATCTAATACAATAACCATTTATCTGAAAAATGAATTAATTCATTATTTTTTCTATGATCATCAATCACTCATTGGCTATATCATGCAAGCCAATCTTGATATACCAAATCCATGTTGGTTTTCAAAATTGTTTTGATACCTTTACAGGTAAGCTTTGTTATGTTATTTTCAAAAAAAATAAGAGTATTTTTAAAATATGAAAAAGTTTGGATAAATTCTTTCATTGAATCAATCATATTAGAAAACATTCTTATTTTTTAAGATTTTGTAGCTATTAGCTATTTGGAAAAATATCCGGATTTTTTAGCTATTTGATTCATATCTTTTCCTAATAGAGCCTTGATTCATTTGACTTATTTTATATTTTTTGTTATAATAATGACTCCACTACAGTGAAAATGTTATGCAAACAAATCTCTATATACCAGACCAAATTCATGTTGGTTTTCAAAAACGTGAAGATACGTTTACTGGTAAACTAGGTTATGTTACCTTTCAAGATAAGAAAGGTATTTTAAGACAAGAAAAATCTTGGGAAGGTTGGAGACATTCTTCCATTGAACCACTCACATTTGATAATGTTCCCAGTCGTTTTGTTTTGAACAAAGGTGTTCAGCGTCATGGTCATTTTGGTTCAGGTCGTTCAGTCATTCGTGTTTATGACAATCGTGATTTTGAATTTGAAATATCAATTGATAACTTAATTGGTATTTTGATGCATTCTGATGTTTCAAAACGTGACATCATAGAAGAATGTGTCTTTGCCTGGGAAGGTAAAAATCTTGTTTTACTTCCTATTAACTCAGAGGAATATCGTACATCGATTGAATTCACGCAAAAACAAGAAAAATCTTTCTCAAGTAAAAATCTTATTAAAGGTCATGTTTATGAGCAGAAAAACAATGATGAGCAGTTGATTTATATTGGATATGATCATTTTTATGATTATAATGATTATTCACATCAACAAAAGTACATGGGTAAAAAACATATTTTTTATAACTTAGATAATCAAACATTTGTAGTGCCTTCTATTCAACAATTGGCTCAAGTTGTTTTATCAGAGGTTCATCAATTTTTTGCTGAATTGATTTCAAAATTTTATAGCAGTATTCATGCTTATGAAATGAAGCAATTAATGATTCAACATAACCCTAAATATAAAGCATATACGAATCATCGTTATCATTTCATGAAGCCTTATTACTTAAAGAAAAATGACAGTGAATTTTATGAGTTTCATGTGTATAAAAGAGGAAATGAGCCATTTAACAATTCAATTAGATTATTGCAATTAAAGAAAAATGATAAATATACTTTTGTTTCATCTCAAAATATTGAATCATCTGATTTAAATCAGATTTTTAATAAAATTGGATTGGATTGGTGTTTTAGAGCTTATACTCAAGAAGAAGCCATTCAAAAATGGGGAGCATGGGCCTTATTTAAAAATGATTTGGGCAAAAACCTTGTAGGTAAAAATTATTCAGAAGCAGAATTGACAGATTTATTACTGAAGGCTGGCTTTGTGAATCAAATGTTCATGGAAAATGAAAAAGGTCAACTTTTTCAAGTCAAATATTAAAAATTTTTTATAGGAGAAAAAAATGGCGTTAGAAAATATCGATAAGAAAATTGAAGAGCTTTTTACAGTTGTTCAAATGCAAAAGCAAGAGGTTGAAAAAGCTGAAAAAGAAACCAAGAGAGGCTGGAATACGAATTGCTCATTCAAGCTTTATTCATCCACACCTGTTAATCTCATGACAGCCAATGAAGATTCTATCATCAAGGCTTGTGCAGAGCTTTTGACATGGAAAGACAGCATGACCAAAGCTCTAGACATTTTGGGATTAAAAAAGAGTTTTTCTCATGATGGGTACACAGTTGAGCAGTGGCTTGAGGATTTTCAAAAGCGAGTTGCTACCATTCATTTGAAAGAAAAGAAAGACAAGCTCAAGAAATTGGAAGAAAGACTCACCTCTATTGTTTCACCAGAGCAAAAACGTCAAATGGAATTGCAATCCATCATGAAAGACTTGGGAGAATAAAAAAAAGAGCTTTGGCTCTTTTTAAATTTTTATACTCTGTTATTATAAAATCATGATATTTATTTTTATATGAAGAAAATTATGCAAATTTCACTTTCACCAAACACATCAAAAGATCAATTAAAAATTGAATTGAAATCAAAAAATTTACAAGAAGATATTCAAAATCATTATAACTTTCTTGAGCCCAAAGATAAAATAAAATTTCTTTTTGGACAACTTTTTCCAAAATTAAGCATCAATGATTATTATGAATCATATCGAACATCACAGCAATATTCTCAGTATTTCATTTGTTTCATGGAAGAGCTGGAAAAAATTAAATTTGAGCAGCATGAAAAAGATTTTCTTGAAACCATCTTAGTAAGAGATGGTATAGATTATGTTTATTCAACTAAAAAAATTAAAAATTTATTCAAAAAAGAAATATCACCTTTTATTTCAAATATTTTGGAATTTTTAGATTCTTCTAATTTTCATAATAGATATCCTTATGGACGATCTGCACTCTTTCCGGTTAACTCCAATTATTTATTAATTTTAATCAAACAGCATTTTAAAAAAGATTATCAAGATTTATTGGAGTCAGCCAAAAAAAATGAGAAATTTAAAGATATTTTAAAAGATAACTCTTTAATTCAAGGTATTTCTAAAAATGTTAAGAAGGGGATATCATTGGTTGATTTAAGTATCATCGCATTTGATATCACATCTTTGACATCGACATTAAAATCAAAGTCTAAAAATTCATTAGGTGAATGCGTTCTTTTATCAGGACAAGCATTAGCAATTCAATTTCCAGATGTATTTTTTAATACTTATGTCTCATTAGATGAGCGCGCAGGAAAAGCTCTCTTTGAAATCTCTTCTGAATGGAAAAAAGATGATTTCATCAAATCTTTTTTAAACACCATCATGCAAAAAATGGAAACTGATATTTTATTTTATAAATCTAATGAATTTCAACTCATGATGGATTCTTTTCAAAAATACAAAGAATCTATTTATATTTTAAAATCTATACAACTTGATGACTCACAATCTCAAATTAGAAAACCGAAAAAAATTTGACAAATGTTTTTAAAGTGTCAACCTATGCATCATGAACATCGTTAGAAAAACAAAAGGAGAATATAATTGGATAGTGATATCGATAAATTTGCAAAAAAAATTACAAATCATTTAGGCAAAGATCCTGTTTTAGATGATCATATCAATCAAAGATTATCTGCTGCAAGAAATATTGCTTTGTCAAAAGCAAAGTATAAGCGTGAAAATTTCTTTCAGAAATATATTTCAAATATGCTTTCTTTTTCCAATGTTTCTATTGTGACAGCTTGTGCTTGTTTTTCATTCATCTCATTGATTTTCTTACAAGATCAAAATGACTTGATTTTCGATGATAATTTATTAGAAGTTTCTCAATACATTGAATCTTCTGATGAAATCACCACAGATACTCAACACTATCTGATTGACGAGTTTCCTGAAGAAGAAATCAATCAGCCAGAAGAAGGAGTCAATACATGAAATTTTTAGTTTTGGTTTTATTAATCATCTCTTCAAACCTCTCTTTTGCTCAGCATTTAGAACATCTAGGACAAGAGGCACCTAAAATTAAAGAGCCTCCATACTCCATGATGGATGGAAATTTTAATAAATTAAAAAGTAGCACTTTAGAATTCATTAATCAAAGAGAAAAAATATTAAAAGAAGAAAAATTATGCGTCCACAAATCTACCAATCGTAAAGACTTAGAGTCTTGTTTGAAACAGTCTCAAGAGGCAAGAAAAGAAGTAGCTCAAAATATACGCACCGAAATAGCTCAAAGAAAAACAGAAAAAGCAAAATAAAAAATCACCAATTGTTATTCCCTCTAAAATAAATACATCGTTTTAGGAAAAAAACGTAAAAGCCCTTAATTAGGTAAAAAGGACCACTAAAGTGGTCTTTTTTCTTTTTTTAAAAGGTTATGATGTATTATCAAAACACTTGATTGTATTGGTAAAAGATAAATAAAAAACTACGTATAAATATGAATCTATACATAGTTAATTTATTTAATTCAACCTTTGATTTAATTGAGTTTTTCTATTCTTTTTTACATATTATGTATGTTTTGGGTATAAGCCCCAGAGGCTTTTTATTAACATACCGCATCTGTGAAAACAGGTTGAAATCCTCTGAGCATGATATTATTTTCATGTAAATCAAAATGTTTAGAATTGAAATTACTCTCAATGAAATTAAACCAATTTTTTAAATGATTGTTTTTATCATTTTTACTCATGGACTTTCTAATCAATTGATAAGGTTTAGCCCACTTGTAATAATTATATTTCGCACAGTATGATTGACTGATTTTCTTAACAATCTGATGACCAAACAATGAGGCAATGATGTTATCATAATGAGCCATACTTGTTTCTTCTGTGCTCAATGATTTTAATTTCTCTAAGAAAACAATGTAATAAACACTAGGAAAAGCCCCATATATTTCAATGTCTTTTTTAGAAGGATGATGAATACATTTCACCAATTCACCCTTGAGTTTAGGCACATAGGGGTTATGTTGATTTTTTTCACACCATTGAATATATTTCAAATAAGATGCATCAACATCTGTGAAGACTTTTACCACAACATCTTTATGTGTTGGATGCTGAAAGACTTTTGCATAAGCACCTTCACCAATTTTTTTAATTCTTTTTCCAGACAAATGATGCAAGTACTGGCTGTGATTTTGTTTGACAGTAATGGTTTTCATATTTATTTTACCTTTTTACTTTTTGAATAGTCAAATCAATTTTGACATTTCTATTTTAGCAAATGAACTGGGAAAAATCAAATGAAAATTAAACTACAAAAGTTTTTTTTACTGAAAAACCACAAATAAATTTTTGTAAATTTTTGTGAATTGCTGATTTAAAAATTGACAATTTTAACTTTTTTTTATAAGTTATTTAAATAACCAAGGAAAAAAATGATTGAATACTTAAAAAATGAGGCAGTTGCATCTTTACTTCAAAAAGGTTTAGTTTATCGCAAAAAAGAATCAACTCTTTTAAGAAAAATTGCCAACAATGAAATTGGACTTAAGTTAAAAACTTGGGTAAAGGATGGTGCAGGTATTCGTCAGGAATCTGAAACTGTTTTGATTCAAGAGCATGTGATTGCTCGCAACAGTCAAGTTTTAGCCACAGTAGATGGGAAACAGATTTTTAATGAATGGCCTATTCATCAAGATACTGTTTTAAAAAATTATGGTCAATCCTGCCTTGATTCCTTGACTTCATTTTTCCAGCCATACCATAAAAAAGCAACTGTTCAAGCAATTGAACTCACCTATGACATATTGAGTCTTTTGGGGGTGTACGGTGATAAATTATTGATTAAAGTTTCTTGGTCTGATGAACCTATGATTGCTCATGTAGGAGATTTTATCACTACTGGAGGATACTCGATTAGCAAAGATGATATGCTTGCTTATGAATTGATTTGAACTATTAACTTATTCGAGTAATGATTAAATGGTGGACAGAGCTGGATTCGAACCAGCGAAGCCTAAGGCGTCAGATTTACAGTCTGATGGTTTAAACCGCTGAAATTTAAAGTAAATTCAAATCTATTAATAGTTATTAAATTAGTTATTAAATTTATTCATAACCTTGATAATAAACTTGACCTAAGGCTTCCAGTAAGCCCTATGATAAATCCCCAATACTCAAATTCATTACAGACTCATTACTTTGCCCCAATGAAGTAGATTTACTTGCAGTTTTTAAACTACTTTGTTTCTCATATTGTTTTTGTTTTATCATATTTTCTTTCAACTCTTTCCAATACACAACTGATTTCAATTCATTCCTTACAGGTAGTATCGAATTCTTAATTTGTCTATTTTTACTTGAGATTCTTTTCTCTTTATGCTCTTTGATTAATTTGTTATCTTCATTATAAACATTCAATAATCCTCTTCTTCCTATACACATAGCAGCCCCATGATGAACACTTACCTTATTTCTAAGGCTATATTTTATATGCCCTATGATGCTTGTATAGGCCGGATTAACCTCTCTGACTTCAATAAAATTATCTTCTGCTCTTGCTTTGATTAACTCTATGATTTTTGAATAAGCAAAACTACTCAATTTCTTATTTTTTCTCTTATTGATTCCTGCCTTTAATGATTTTTTTTTGGCACTAAAATCCAAATATTCTATCACAATCGGTTTATTTAATTCCACACTTAATTTTGTTAATTCTTTGACAGCTAAGGAAATAGAATTATTATTCTGGTGCACACTTCTATTTAAATCATACTCAAAAGTACTAATTGTTAATAAATTACCTTTATTGTCTAAATTAGAAACCGCTAAATGGTCTTGATTAATATCTACGCCAATACAACCTTTATCTTTACTTGTATAAGTTTTTTTAATCAAATGTTTCTCAAAACTAATGCTGATTACATATTTATTTTTGTTATGGCTTTTACTATTTTGTTTAATCAATTTATAAGTCAATGGTTGCCATAACTCTTCATTTTTTGAATTATTATTTTTTATTATATTAATTAAGGTTTTTACTTCATGATTAAGAGTAAAATTTAAATTAATGTATTTATCATTTATGTTTTTGGCACGATGATTAATATTTAACTTAAGATTGAATAAATTGTCTTGAATGTGCGTTATTTGACAGTTGACATTACCTGCTGATTCAGCTTTACTTCCAATTAAAGTAAATTCTTTATTTCTATTGTAAATCCATTCTTTATACCATTGTTCATGATTTTTAAAAGAATTTTTCGTCATCCCTATATTAAATTGCTTTCTAAATAATTTGTTAGAGCCAAAACAAAGCCTGACATCACCTGTATCCCTAATGTTTTCTAATTTATTTAATTTAGATTTTAATCTATCTAAACGAATACGATTATAATGAATTTTTTCATATAAATTTTTTTTTAAATTATGTTCAATAAGACTTAACTCCCTTTCTTTCTTCATTTTATTTTTATAGAAATTATAAGTTTTATATTGTTTAGTTAAGTCTTTTTCAATAGATTTAATTTTATCTTTGGTATCAATGATATAATGTTTATTTAAAGCAAAAATAGAAGAAACCTTACCTTCTAATAATTTTCTGATGGAATCAAAATGTCTTTTGCTAATTAAGTATTTAGATTGATATTCTTTAGAAAGATCATTTAGAGGTAATTTTTTAATTATTAAATCAACATAAAGTTTGTGAGAAATTTTATTGTATAAACTAACAAAACTATCTAATTTAGATAGTTGAGTAGAATTTAATTCATTTGTGATACCTACAATCGTTTTCATTCACATATTATAATAATATTTATTCATATATGCAATACTTGATTGAATTTAATTTTTGATTTGGCCGGTCTAGCAGGAATCGAACCCACATTCATCGCTTAGAAGGCGACTGCACTATCCGTTGTACTATAGACCGATATAAAAGGAAAGCAATAAAACTAAATTTTATCCATTAAATAGAAGGAAGTTTTATCATAGCCTTTTGGTGGGACCGGAGGGATTCGAACCCTCGACCAACGGATTAAAAGTCCGCTGCTCTACCAACTGAGCTACAGTCCCATGCTTGATTTCAATCTAAGTATCTATTATATCTTGTTTATTCTATTTTGTCTGTTGTATTTCTGCAAGATTTATTCATATTCAACTTGACTTGGTGCCTCCAACTGGACTCGAACCAGTG